>Ga0160505_100251_pt1 | contig 36770 bp, 10 predicted proteins | sample DIDeMG_FD_108225 | JGI IMG/M metagenome (GOLD analysis project Ga0160505, IMG submission 108225) | Enriched chicken feces microbial communities from UW Madison campus, WI, USA - DID2874_E49_Stillage MG | ecosystem: Host-associated > Birds > Digestive system > Large intestine > Fecal ... | reverse complement strand
AAACTATAAATAAAAAAAAAAAAAAAAAAAAAAAAAAAAAAAAAATCAGGTCAGTCTTGTGTATCATAATTTGGAGACAACGAGCCGTTCTATATGGTTAAACTTGGCTAGGTATCCGTTATTGGAACTTGAAAGTTGGATCTGAAAGTGTTTCCAACCAAAACTAAGAATTCTGAGAACCATGATTATTGACGCTGATCTATAATTATAAAATAAAACTCCAATTTTGACTGCTAGCAGGTTATTGCTAATTGAAAATACTATTTCACAGCATAACCTTGTTTTAATATCCTGTCCCTGGTTGGTCAGACTAGTTAATTTGGGAGTATCTAGATGTCTTAAAGTCCCTAAAGTTCTCACCAAAGAGAATTGTACATCGCTTGCTCATGTCATCTACCGGCGTCGCTTAAGTAGGAACGGGAATTGTCTAGGCACGCCTAGGAATAGAAATACATCGTGGCAAACTGTTAGAGCCTAGCCAATAAACGCAATGGTTGAATTGTTAATATTGGTGAGCGCTAGCTGCTGGCATATGTGAAGTTGAAAATTTATTTTTTCGCATACACGTTATCAGTGTTGGCAATGTTTGTTTTTGAACTGCAACGATTCTAGACGTGTGTATTTTTTTTTATTTTGTTTTCCACGAGAGCTGACATTAGCGAGAATTGCTCAACTGTAACCTAATTTGAAGAAAAAAAATTTCATTGAAAGATTTCATAGTCATTAAAGTCATAGATATTTACTATTTACAACTCAATAATTGCCAAAGTCAGAGGGCATAATCTCAAATTTTGATACAGAATCATTGATTAACGTACTGCTTTAGCCCAAGTCAGTGTACACAGCAAGTTCTTGCATATCCTATGATAGTGTCGCTAGATCAGAGAGAATTTGGTTTTGATTATCTAGATTGTCACTTTACTTTTAACTACGGCTACTAGAAGAGCATTAGAACCACAAAGGTACATTTATGACTCTCAAGATATTATTTAAAGATATGCAACAGTAACCATAGTCATGGTGAGTTCAAAATAATATTATTTTCTTTTAAGACAATTGGCTTCAAGAAAAAATAAGAATTATAATGATAAAAAAATAAAAAAGCCAAAGCCCCTTTCAGGTGTCGTTATCAGCTTTATGCACATTCCCTATTGTAAACTCTGGCGAAATCCCATCTATTTTCTCCTATTCCAACAGTTCAAGTTTGATCCAGTCTTGATATTCAAAAATTTCCAATTTCTTCCTGGTTTTTCAGCAAACCGATATTATTATTTTTCTCCGTCACTGCTCGTATAAATATCGAAGCAATTGACACCTACAAACGAAAAGTTCTTGCATAATGAAACTTTTACAGTTTAATAACTTCAGCTACACCTCTATATCAATGGAACCGTCAAAACATCCCCGTGAAAGCACATCCGCAGTTGCTGACGAAGAGTTCAACGAAAACTCCAGTAACGCTTCCACCGTCATTCATAAGGACTCATTATTAAAGCGTATATTCTTTCCCTCAGCGAATGATCGATCTATTACAACCCAAGAGGAGCGTCGGTTTGTGCGACGACTAGACATAATTCTTATGACCTACGGCTGCATTTCGTACTGCATCAAACAAATTGACCAGTCCAATTATTCATCAGCATATGTCTCTGGTATGCGTGAGGATCTTAATATGACTGGTAAAGAATACAACTGGCTCGGCACTTACTTTACTATTGGCTACGCTGTTGCCCTGATCCCATCTCAAATCATGATGCTGAAAGTAAAAGCTGGTATTTGGCTGCCTTCTTTGGAACTCATCTGGGGTATCCTTACTGGCCTGTGCGCGATTGTCACAGATGTTAAACAAATGTACGCTATTCGGTTTTTTATTGGTTTCATGGAGGCCAGTTCTTGGCCAGGTATGCTTACAGTATTGATGAACTGGTATACTCCTACAGAACTCGGAACACGCGCCGCACTATTTGGTGCTGCGGGAACCGCCGGAAACATGTTCACTGGTTTCATGCAAGCTGCCATATACAAGAATATGCAGGGTACTCATGGACTTCCTGGGTGGAAATGGCTTTTTATTTTTAACTGTATCATGACAATCATCGTCGCCCTAGCTGGTTACTTTGTGATTCCTGATACACCTACTAATGGTGGTGCCCGCTGGATGTCAAAGGAAGAAGTCCAATTAAGTCAGCAGCGTATGGAACGGATTGGTAGAGAAACCAGACACAAGTTTGAATTTTCTGATTTCAAGAAAGTTTACCTTGATTATAGATTTTGGGCATTCGCCCTGGCATATGTGCCCTGGGCATGGGGACTACTTTCCACCTCGTACTTCAATCTATGGTTGGAGACAATCAAGCGCGCGGATGGCACCCGTAGATATTCAATTCCTCAGGTGAACCTGATTCCCCTTGGTGGATACGCAATCCAGATCGTCACCATGCTTCTCTATGCACGTATTTCAGACATCACTGGTAAGCGTTGGATGGTCTGCGTGTTTCAACAAATCTGCGGCTTGTTTGGGTGCATTGTATTGTCGGTCTGGCCATCATCCGTGCCATTTTTGTTTACTGCTTTTTTCATTATGTTTAGTGTTGCAGCCACTGGTCCTATTCTTATGTCCTGGATGGCCGACATGTGGAACCAGTACCCAGAACGCCGGGCTATTATCACTGGGTCGATTGTCGTGCTTGTGTACGCCAACAATGCATGGATGCCGTTATTTATTTGGCCGGTCACCGAAGCCCCCAACTACCGTTACGGTTATAAGATTGCGACCATGTTTCAGGGAGTGTCGTTAATAGGCATTTTATTGTTCAAGTTCATTGACCAAAGAATTAAGAAAAAAGAAGATATTAGCGATGATGGCGGGGATGTAATGGCATTTTCCAATTAAGTAAATCTATCACCGTCAAAAGCATTTACATTAAAACATACTAAATTTATATTCATCTTATTTTTTTATTTTTGTTGTTTCTGTTATTGTTGTCGTTTTTTTCGTTTTCTTTTCGCCGAAGAGATTATTATGAAATCTATTTTTATTACTGCATGTCTGAATTTACTGAACAATATGGATTATACAATCACCTACTTCCTCCCTATTCCCAGTGCCAAGCCTCGTACCAGAGCAAGACCCGAATTGTTCAATATGTTTTTCGTATTGCCCCGCGCCAAGGCTTATATGGCTCTGTTTGTATCGATTTTTGGTTGTCACTTTCGATCAAGGAATCTCTTCTCATGTCTACTGTACGTGGGCTTACTCTCCCAGACCAAGCCCATTGGTTGGCTTCTCTATTGACCGTTGTTATGTTTGCTAGTATTGCTTTATTCACCGTTTTTCCTGAGGGGTATGACCAAATCAGTTCTTCTCAACTCCTTGCTGAATGGATTAGATAAGATGCTAGGCTGATAGAGAAGGCTTTGCGGAGAGACGGGGAAAATGAAAAAACCTTGATGTCAATAAAGTTTTCTACTCCAGGTTTAAGCTTAATATACTGGAGGGTGTGAAATTCTTGGTATTGAAAATAAATGGAGTTATCCTTATAAAAGAACTTTTATCATTGTAATCACTTTTTGTAAACTCATTACATCTAAAATCAGGGAAAGCTCCTTCTTTCCTCCAAAAAATTATTGAAAAACTTTCTCGCTGAAAGATCACCGAGAGTCATGGATGGTCTAACAGTGGTGGAGTGTATTTGGTAAATGAGTGTACCTAATCCCACTTGTACTTAGAGCCTTGAAAAATCATGACCTTTTTCTTTGTAGCCAAACTATAATTATTTATCACAGAAATCTGACAACTTGTAAAGATTGAAGATAAAATATAAAAAGCATACTTATTTTCTCTTTTTTATATAAATCGTTTTTAGTTTCCCCTATTCTCTTTCATACTTGAGTCTCAAACACAGAATTCAGCAGCATATTATTTATCATCATGTCTAATATCGATAGTGACCAATCGAATGAATCCCCTATTCTTCTTAACCCTCATCATGACTACAAGATTCACCATGATGGCATTACAAGAATTAATACAACCAACTCTCATGTTATGATAGGAGACATAAGCTTTGAGCGCGGAGAATTTGTTCGAGCATTTGAAGGTTATCTTAATCCTGGATTAGCCCGCGCCCCTTCTCGGAAGTTTGCGAATCCTGTCCCAATTGGAGTGGCCAGCTTCGCCATGACTCTGTTTTGTGTTTCTCTTACAAATATTGGCGCTCGTGGTGTCAGCAATCCTGCAGGTTTTGCTGGATTGATGCTGTTCTACGCTGGAGCTATTGAACTGTTATCTGGCATGTGGTGTTTTGTCATGGAGGCTACCTGGGCTGCCACATTATTGAGTTCCTTTGCAGCTTTTTGGCTTGGTTATGGCTGTATTTCTCTTGATGTTTTTCAGGTTGTCTCTAATTATACCGAAGGGCAAGGCACTTACAATAATTTTCTTGGATTCTGGATTTTGGCCTGGGCCATTTTCACTTCTATGATGTGGATAACTACCCTGCGTTCTACCTGGCCCATGTGTGTTATGGTCTTGCTTGTTGTTCTTACTCTTATCATGTTGTGTGCATCTGAGTTTACAGCTGTTGCTGCCCCTGTGGCTTCTGTTCATTTAAAACAGGCTGGTGGTTATTTCGGCCTCATAACCTCGGTGATCGCGTGGTTTGTTTTGTACGAAGGTCTCTGTACTCCTGAAAACTCCTACTGGGTTCCTCCTGTACTACTCCTGCCTAGTGCTGTTACAGCGGTCAAAAAAGACGACTAGATCGCAAAGAATATCTAGATTGTATATACATATATGAGCCCATAAGGATATTTTGGTTGTATAATCTTTTTATCATGCTTTTAAAAAATGTTCTCATTAATGCTTATATCTTTAATATGTTTGAAAGATTCTGCTGTAATTTTAATAGTGTCGTGGCAATATAATAAAAGAGCAGACAAATGAAAACTTGGCAAGAGTTTTGAAATGTTTAGTATGACAACTGTCTGCACAAGACCTCAAAAAATACAATGTTCTTGTAAACGTATGTTTTAAGATACTTCGTCTCTTACTATTGGTAACTTACCGAAGACGTTAACCCACTACCATACTTTATACCCAGCGACAAAATTCAGCCAAGTTTTAGAATTGAAATTGTGTTTGCAAAATGATATGATTGCAGTATTTTTTCGTTAATGAATGCTAGAAGTCTTCAATTAATTGTTCAACTTGCTGAAACTTTTGAACAAATTTTCTATATCCAAGCTTCTTTTCTTCTCGATGACAGCTGTAAGATCTTGGGATATACTCTATTGTATAAAAAAGTTATCACAAATTGGGCTGAATGTATTCAACGCAATGTAGAAAAGAACAGCAAAAAAAAAAGGGTCGCCTGGACTCGGTTTTTGCTCCTTTGCTCCGCATAAGCAATAAATTTAAGGACTAAAATAGACTATTGAACAAAAGACAAGAATTTTAACTAGAATTTGATGGATCTGACATGCAGTAATTTTAACAAAATATTTGTTTCTTTTGTTTTTATTATTAGCTGACATACTAAGCTTTGGCACACTCTTCTACATCAGACGCAGTAAGTGATCTTGAGGCTAGCTCTTCTTCCTCGAGACGTTCTGTTCAGACATCCCAGCAAATATGAACATCAATTTTGTTGATAATCAAATGAAAGAAAGAAAAATATGGGCCCCACTTGTGTTAGACTTTTATTGCTCGGAGGTCTGTCGGAGTATAAAATTTCATCTTTTGAAAAAGCAATTTAGTTTTAAAATACATTGGTAGGAAGAGGCCCATCACAATGTTTCGGTATTGTGAGTGACGTGTGTGGTATTCAAAAACCTGAAAGGTATCATTATAAAAGTTTTGTAAGAAATCGGGAGTGTGGAAAAGTCAGTTCATGAGCTGAGGTCATCGTAGTTTGCTTGATCAATTTCTCTGTTTTATTTTGTAAAGTTTGAAATCTCGGAGGGCTTCCTCCGAAAGCAAGGTGGGGCAACAACAACATCCAAAAGTCAGCTTACTTGAAGAAATGGGTGTCACGTGAGTGCTGAAGCATATCTAGTTGTTAGAGACAAGATAGAAGGGGCTGTAATTAAATGAGACTTCGAAGTCATGAAAGGACTTCAGAAAATAAAAGGGTACTTCTCAGGAAGACAGACAAATCAATGAAGGCCAATATAAACACTTTATAAAATAAGAAGTCGAGGGTCACAAGTTCCAAGCCTAAAAATCACATCTTACAATCGTGAGAAACTGCGTCTACAATGGCCCCAGTGTTGTTAAAGGATCATGGGCGGCGCAATATGAGCTGCCAAGCACATACCCAAGCTTTTACTATGCAATAATAAAGAATACTAACATCCATTGGGGACTTTACTAGAGATTGTAAGATCGAAATAAATAATTGAAGCCGGCAAAATAAGTTGGGCCTTGGCTAAAGCTTGAGTAGTTGATTTGTATTTGCTTATGTAAGACTAATAAATGGTCAATGAAGAAAGAAAAAAAAGTTCAGAGATTTAAGGTAATATACTAAAAGGTAAATCATAATTCTCAAATCTTAAGCCCTATCATATTAACAATACTTTAAAGTTAAATCTATCTAGACTGTATAAGCTCTATCTAACATAACTTCTCTTCACATAAGCAGTCTGTTTAGCAATCGGTTTGCTTCCATGTTATCTTGCTAAAAGAAAACTTTGAGATTTGACATATTAATCTAAACTAAGTTAAACAATGTTTTAAAGTGCTTTAAAAGCCGCTTAAATTGACAAGTATAAAGATGTAATAATTGAAGTAATACTGTAATGAAGTTGGCCTGACGAATCCAACTAACATTGGTTTCAATTATGTTTTATCTTAAATTGAATTATTAACATTTATTTATGTATGATTAATAGCGTTAGAAGCTTGTTTTCCCATTTCGTTTCATACCGTTTATTCCCATTTATTTTATGTTGAATGTCCCTTGTTAGAAATATCATGATATCTTGAAAACAATTCATGACTCAAAAAGTGTAAAATGTAAAAGAAATTCCAATTTAAGAGTGGTCTTGTTTTAATAAATATGACGTTTTGAGTCTGTGAATATTGACCATTTGCTTGAGAAGGTCTTTTGTAAGCGTAAAGCTATACATATGATAGGACTATTACTTAAATGGATGAAGCAAGAAACATTAGTGAAGTGAATTTAATGACTTATGTAGGCAGTTTATAATATAGTTTATATATACTCAAAATAAGGCCTTTTGCCTAATTTAAGATGATTAGGATTTTGTAACAAATGGTAGGAAGTAACCAAAGTATGTTATAACTGAAAGCTTTTTTATTCTGAACTATCTGAAAAATATTATGCAGGATGTTTTGAAAGTAAAATAGAAAACCGCTAGAGAAAACTGTTAACATCAAAAAAACCTATTCATCTACATAGAAAAAGTATTGTGGAAAAGATTTTTCAAATTTATCACCGAACAAAGCCATAGCTTTAGGTGTTATCAACTGGAAGCACCTGCTCATATCTCAAAGAAAGTAGTCGAATATTTGAAGTGTACAATTGTTCAAAAGGTTTTCCAGGAGTTGATCCCTAGATTATTCAATATACCAAGCAAATGCTTGATATTCTAGACATTTGAGCTTTTTAACGGATCCTTTTTGTTAATAATTTGCTTGAGTCCATTCGCTTGCTGAGGTTTAACTGTCCACAAATCTCTGGTATTAATACCAAGGAAATATGTATATATATATACGTCTAGTATTAGTATTTTCATCTATACAAAGCATAAGAAACATTCAGTGGCACATCGAAATCCCTAACCTACGTTGAATGCGCTTCTATGTCAGTCTCGTTGGGGTGAATGCCCTTTTTAATCGTTTTGTTATTTTATTTGTTACACTTCCGATAGTAAGGAAAGGTCTGTGTATTGTATCCTTTAATATGCTTGTAGAATTGCTTGAATATACTGCATTTTATATTTTTTTTGACATTATTAAACCCTAACCCAAAATACAATAAAAAAAAATAGTAATCTAATCTTTCCTAGTTTGGAACTCAACTGGATCAGTGATTGATTGATAGATGATCGGTTTGTTGTCCTTATACCGTCATATCGAATAGTCACAAACAAGTTACAAATGAAATGGCATACAAAGAATATGTAATTTTCAAAAAAGTTATTCTTATGAAACTGATAGGGTGGTATTATCAGCGCAAATTTCAAGTTTAAGCGTCTTGATGGTTCCGAATTCTCCATGAATAATTCCATGAGCTAAGGAAAACCTGCAATAAACAACACCCAGTAGATCGATACCAGAGATTGACAGCAAAACTTCAACAAGTTGATCTAATAATGTGAACCATCAGCCGGCCAGGATAGTGTCGTCATTTATTAAGAAATCAAATTAAATGTTTTCAACGCTCAAAAAGAGCTTTTTTCTTTGGTGATAATTGCATGATCCAGTTTTGATCACGTAACCTTGAGCCAGTACATTATCTTATTCCATACTGTTAGAAGAGATTAATGTGGTCAACAAAACTGGTTCACGTAATAGGGACTAAATAATTTAGTACAAAGAACTTGTAAATTTGATTTGCGCACGGTTTTCAGGTTTTTAGCTCCTGTCATTTTCTCAATGACAGGTAACACTTTCGGACTAGCCGAAGTAGCTCGGATAGCTTCCCGCTGGGAAGAAAAAAAGTTATTACCTGCGTCAACTTGACAGGGAGTACATACATATTACTGCTGCAATCTTTCTAAACTGGAAGCTTTTCTTTGCTAACTATGAAACGAGATTTTACATTGCCCGCATATGACCGCATCGCCTACAGGGTCTTCGGGCTTCTTATGCTGATTTAATGAGGTGTACGTAATGTGCTCAGGTTTAAAATGTTAAATAGAATATAGGCATCAAAATGTCTAAGCTATTCAATGGTAACAATAAGCTACTTCGTTTGACTCACAACATACTAACGAAAACCTTTTTGAGTACGTATGCTTCAAGGACAGCTAGAATTATGAAATATCTCTTTATATGATCGTACTCTACAAAAGCACTTATAGTTGAACTTTTCTAAACTTCAAGATTCATATATGTATAGTTTATATCGCTATCTTATAGCTCTATTTCAAATTTACAGCTCACAACAGGCAATTTAGTGTCACAGTTCAGAGTACATGAAATTATTCTCATTCAGAAATACTTCTTAGTTTAATTTCATACGTCTTATAATGAATATGAACAGACTAAAGATCTTTGGGCTAGGGGCTCTTTGTAGCACGCATGTACCCAGATGCTTGAAACTTGGCAAAACCGGACTCATTGAACGCAAGACGTTTTACTGGGGATGCATACAAGTTGGTCACACACAAATGAAAAAAAGCTGAAGCACGTCTACCTCTTAGGTACGCGTTGTGGCTGAGTAGTCATAAATATTTCTCATGTATTCGAAATTACAGGCTTGGCTATTCACCACTGTAAATGAAAATACTGGAAGTTGCCTCTCCATTTACCTTTTTTTTTTTTAACGGTAAGGTTAAACCAAGACAATTTAAGCTTCTATCAATTAGAAAAAATGAATGGCAAATACAAAATTCTTTCCATAACAGCTTTTATTATTCCACTATTTTTTTCATAATCCATCTCATATACATTCAAGTAAATAATTTTTGAAATTTAAATCATTTGAAAGCGTTTGAAGCTTGGCTTGCTCTTGAGTGCAAAACTTGATTTCAAAGTTTTGCTAAATACAAAAAATAAAAACCAACTTAACCCGTTGGGAAAATATCAGGATTACCTGTTTCATCTTCTTTGCCAATAAATTGCCTGATTCCTATATATAATGTAAATATTCGATGCACATATTAGGAAACATGTATTCCAAGTTTCTCTTGGCGTGTGTATTCTTTCATGAAAAGTTGGTACCACTAAACACGAAAACTCTCAATGCGGGTTTATACCCTCAATTTTCCAATCTGATCAATACAAATATTTCTGAAAAGATAGATACAATTTTATTATTATATGATGGACAAATCGTGGCATTACTTTTTCCTGCTCTAGTGTTGTGGGACCAATATATCCATAGCATGAGCTGCAAAAAGAAAAATAATTCATATACTGCTGCAACTGATAATGTGTAAACAATGATAAATACCTTGGGGCAAAAATTTATATGTTTTACAAATGTTGTTCTGATTGAAACTTGTTTGAACTGTAACCTTCAAATAATACATCAGCCTACTCTATCCACTAAGATAAAAAAAAACGAGTGAATTCTATTAACAAAAGGCTTTCATATAATACACACTAAACACTTTGTGCGAGAGAATGAGAAAAGAATTAGTGCTTGGTGCCACATGATAGATTCAAATACTGTTGTAAATTCAATTAAACACAAGGTTAGGCGCTTAATTCTCGCTATTCACCTAATGAGATGGTGCTTTGTGACAGGTTACACTGTAAGAGATTTTGGTTTTCATTGGCTCTTGCTCCACGATACATACCATAAACAACTGACTTTTCTAATCATCGTGTTTAACAAAAATGCAGACAGACTAGCTCAGTATTTTTAATCTAAAAGATAATCAACTTTCTGTTATTCATGATTTGGAAATATCAACTTTACAAGACTTGCTTTGCCTTGGCTTATATGACAAGTCAGTTACTAAAGATTTGAAAATACTTTTACTGAAAAACCAAATTGGGTTGCGTATCACTCTTAAGCACAATGTGTCAATTAAAATTGCTCATCCACTATATCATCTTCCGGTATCTTAATCCTGAGTATTGCTATTTAGTCAAGAATTGGTAGCAATATGATGCAGTTATGCACTGATATCGGCTGACTGTCAGTCTCTGTGTAAACACCATACTGTAAAAGATTTATGCAAGTTGTAGGACATTTGGTAGGTTAACAGAAGCCTAAAAGATTGAAAGTTTTGAAAAGAAAAGAGAAATAGACATGCTCGTATAAATGTGCTCGTATTCAAGTTATGATTCCACAAATCATATGTTATAGCCAGTATGTAGGCATTTGTAACCGGTGGCTTAAAATTTAATGCTATGTGGATGGGAAAAGAAAAAAAAAATATAATGTGTATCATAACAGATTTTTGGTAACAGCCGCAGCTTTTAAGTAGAGAGAAAACTATTTGGGTAGTTTTTCTCCTTCCCGAACTCGCCGAAAACCCCGGAAACTGGGGCCGATCTTTTAGCTTTGTCCAAATAACGACCCAAAGACAGAAAAAACAACAGATAACCTAGTCTACAGGAATACACATAGAGAAAGAAAAGAAAGCTAAGCTTGAAATTTAAAATATCGCAATATCCAAGTAATCTTTGCTTGGTACATAATATGTAGGTTGGTTTTTTTGTTTCGATCTTTTCATGTTGATATTCAGCTATGACCATGCAGCTAGATAATTAAAGAGCTCAACTTAAATCCTCATCAAAAAAATGACACTGATTTGAGATTGAGAATCATCATCAGATAAAACTACTTTTCATCTAACAGTTTCATTTTCTGAACGCAGTAAATTCCTTTTTGTTTTAAATGGCCACTATTTTTCAATGGTTTTACATACCGGCATCCTGTCATCCTGGAAAGCCTTAAGGGTTACAAGAGATTTTGCAAGTCCCATGAACCATACGGCTATCTCTTCGTAATCCACTGATTAGATTTGTGAAAAAGAAAGAAAAATGAATCAATTCGGATGAAACATGTTTCAGTTGCCAACCATTGATTGAATCCAAAAAAAAAAAAAGCATTCACTATGGTACGTTTATTATATTATTTGTGTAAAACAAACTTTTCTAAAATCCAGGGAATACCATATGCCGACATCGCAGATCCTGCAACTCCGTGGTTTGCGTTGCTTAATGCTGCGACTTCAACATCGATTAAGGGCGATACCAACGCTTCAAATTCGAGAACATTGTCAGACATTCTGTTATGCAATGACATTTCGCGTCTCTTTTGAAACTGCTCCTCAGATTCGAATCCAAACTTTGCAGGGTACTGTTCTTGAGTACCGTAGGCTATGAGCAGCTTGGGCTTATTTGCGCTTACGGTAGTAGTAGCAGAGAACTCCTTAATATACTTCTCAGCGTACCTCAAAATAAGGCGATCTGCAAACCAGATGGAAGGTGAGAATGCGGCATAGGAATCAAAATATTGGTACTTTGGATTCACAGTCAAAAGTAAAGACGCCAAAGTAAAAAGACCACCAAATGAGTGTCCCATGATGGTTCTATACTTTGGTTCATTCGCTAATTTGATATCGTTGACCAAAAAGTTGTTGACAGACGGAATGAGTGTTTCCAACAAGAAATCAAGAAATGGATGAGTATCACGGACATGATCTTTGTCTATAGTAAGATCGCGGCTTCTTTTAGGGCCATCAAAGAGATTTGGAAAATCTGGGGTACCACAGCTGCCTTCGTAACCCACGCCAACAACGATGGTTTTGTCACCGGCAGGATAACGAGATCTTCTAACTGTCTCCAGAACAGAGTTGAAGTAAGCATTACCATCAAGAACATAGACGATGGAATGTTCATCCTCCGGCTTGAAGTTGAGTGGCCATGCAACTTGCACCAGGTAGGAAGTCTTCGTTGAACTGCCAGTCAGGGCCCATTGGGCAGAGTTGGGAAGAGAAATAGGTGTCATAATTTTTTGATCAACAGACAAGCTTTTGAATGAATATAATGAACAGTAGTATTGGTAAACCAAGAAAAGAGCGATTGGGATAAAGAGGAGAATCAGGAGGGTCATGTAAATAAGACTGAAATCGTGTAGTTAGTAGATTGTGATTGAAGCACCATCTTGAAAAAATAAAATTAAAAAAATGTTGCCATCCTCCCCTGTTAAACATTTTTTTTTTGAAAAAAAAAAGCTTACCAAGTTGGGTATGGTGAACAGATGGCACTGTCCAATTTTTCTTGGCTGATCTTCTTTAGGAGATACGAGATTCAGGAACGAAATATGATTGGCCACAAATGGCGGTCCGTAGATGGCGGTCCGCACATCCACTCACGTGACTTATCTGATTGATAATTTTAGCGTGGTCATTTTCTATAATCAACCGGTGCTGACGCATGTCAATATTGATCATTTTTGAACTTCCAAGCTTGCTGACTCTCCGATGGCGCCCGGATATGCCAAAAAGCCGAAAAAGTAGCTAAAAGAAACACTCCGCAATACAATATAATTGAATCATTTGGTTACCAGTTTGAATTCATGGAATTTGAATTCATATCATGTAGTAGGTCTCCTGATCAAATACCTTGGTGTTGATGGTTTTTTTTTTGTTTTGTTTTGTTTTGGCATGGACCTATTTCCACACTAACAAATTAACGTAGGTAAACCTTTTTTTTATACTTTATTGCAAAATGCTAAAATCTGTGGATCTGATAAAAAAAAATTTTATATAGCGGTGCCCAACATCAATAGTATATAGAATCTACGCATAGCTAATGTGGTTGGTCAACCGTATACAAAACATCGAGAAAATGTTTCTATTTTGTTAAGCAAGATCAAATTCAAATCTATCGAAATGAACGGCTGAAGAAATTTTTTTTTTAAAAAAAAATACACGAGATTCCCTTTTTTATTTGTCACTTTTCTTTTTTGCCTTTAAAATTTTATTTTTAAAATTTCAACAGTTTTTCTTCCTCTTTCACTTCTAAACACTCGTCTCAGTCTGGTATTTGCTTACCATTTCACGCCGCATTTGAATTCTTATACACTTTTTTCCGCTTTTAGATGGTCGGTTTCTATTCCCGAGCTCTTCGGTTCGTATATTGACTGATCCTATTGATTATCTTTTTTCATATCTAAAAAATCTATATAAATCCATCTGATTCTCCTCTTTAACTCGTCTTTCTTTTCTTCACATCATCAATAAAACACATTTATTCCTACACACTCTCACAGATATTAGAAATAATTTTCTAACATGTCTGATACTGCTCCTAAAAATCAGGTTGTTGTAGACAGCTTTTCTAATGACGAAAAGTCTGTCAACAACTCGGTCAACAGACTAAATACTATCGACAACTCTTCTGATTCTGACGTCTCCCTGCAACATGGTGTTCAGGTCGCTGAGGCACTTCGTTCAGCCTGGTCTAAGAAGGCTTTGATTATCGCATACTGCTCCATCTTTTTCTCTTCCCTAATTACAGAATTTGCTGGCTACTCGATTGGCACATACACCCCATACGCTACCTCTTCATTCAAGGCTCACTCTATGTTGGCAACTGCTGCCGTCGTCTACAAAATTGCTAGAGTCATCACATATCCAATTATGGCCAAGCTCGCTGATGTTTTTGGTAGAGCTGAGGGTTTCAGTTTTGCTATTCTGCTGATGACTCTTTCGTTCATCATGTATGCTTCTTCCAACAACATTTCCACTTACATTGCCGGTTACTTTTTTGATGCAGTCGGATCTGTTGGTTACACTATTATGCAGCAAATTTTTATTGCTGATACTACTTCTCTGATTAACAGAGGTCTTTGGGCCTCTCTCCCAGAAGCCGTCACAAGTATTCCCACTCTTTACCTCGGATCAATTGTTGGTGAATCAATGTTGGAACATTCTACATGGAGATGGGGTTATGGTATGTGGGCAATCATCCTTCCTGTTTGCACTGCTCCTCTTATTGGAATCATGTTCTGGCTTCATCTTAAGGCCAAAAAAAATGGCGAAATCCGTGAAATTGCCATTATGAAGGATATCAACAAGAGCGATCCTTGGTACCGCAAGACCTACCAGCTTCTCTGGATTGAACTTGATATCTTTGGTGCTTTTCTGTTGGCTGCTGGTCTTACTCTCACTTTGATTCCTATCAACATTGCCGGTAAAGCCAACCTTAACCGCTGGAAGCAGGCCCACAACATTGTCATGCTCGTTCTTGGTGTTCTCTTCTGCATTGCCTTTTTTGCTTGGGATTCCATCTGGGCCAAGAAGCCCTTCATTCCTTACAGAATGGTTAAGAAGTTTACCATCTTTGCTGCATGTGCCATTGGTGCCTTTGACTTTTTCAACTATGCCTGCTTTACTTCTTTCTTTCCTTCATACCTTCAGGTTGCCGGACACTACTCTCCCGGTGTTTCTACTCGTATTGACAACTCACTCCGTGTATCCTTCCAGATTGCATCCGTTCTTGTTGGTCTTTTGATGAAATACACTAAGCGTGCCAAGATCTTTGTTTACATTGGTGTTCCTATGGTTGTTCTCGGACAAGGCCTGATGATTCACTTGGTCAACCCCAAGGGTGGTGCAATCACCAACCAAGCTTCTTACATTGCTGCCAAAGTTGTGTTTGGTGTTGGAAGAGGTTTTTACCAAACTGCATCTCAGGTTCTTGTTCAGGCTGTCGTGAAGAAGCAAGAAGTAGCTGTTGCCACTGCCTTGTTTTTGGCGACTATGAATATCGGCGCTGCTATCGGTACTACTGTTGGTGGTGCCATCTGGAATAACCAACTTCCCGCCAAGCTTGCCGAATACCTGCCCGAGGCCAACAAGAAAAACGCCACTGCTATTTTCAAGTCTATTGTTACTGCCCAAAAGTTCCCTGTTGGTTCTCCTGCTAGATTAGCTATCGACCAGTCTTACAAAGAGACTGTTCAGATTCTCGCCATTATTTCCACCTGTGTCACTATTCCTATGCTTTTCCTCATGTTCTTCTTGACTGACATCCATCTTGACAAGGATATTGACCGCTCTGACGAGACGCATGAGGAACAGCAGTTTGCTACAGAGGAGGGTGTTGTGATCAACGAGAAGGTTGGTGCTAAAGCTTCTTTGGAGGTTATTCAAGGTAACCAGACTAACACTGTTTTGGCCGCCACCCACTCTAAGTAACAGAAGTTTTTGGCAACTTGTGTGATGCCATATCTTGGTTCACATCTTTCATATTCTCTTTGACTCTAATTTGTTGTTTTTCCATTTGATGTTTTTAGTAAGTAATATAAAAAGTAAAATAAAATAGTAATGTACAAATATATGCTACGGACTTGGCTCCTTATTAATCCAGGATTAGTTTATTGAAGATTTTAGCATATTTTACACAAGATGTGGTTCTTATGTTTTCACCGTCGTGTAGATAGTCTGACATTTCCACTCGAATTTAATAACCAGTCTTCTAGTTTCTACCACTGAATACGTTAAAAAAAATGCAGGGACAAAGCTCGTGTTTCCTAGCAGATAGTTTCCGTATGACGCCAAAGATCAACAAAAAGTTACATCTGCCGTTTTCAAAGGCAATTCTGCAAAGGCTACTCTGACCTTCATTATTTTTATGACCCCAGGGTGAGAAAACCGTCTATAATGTACCTTTCTAAAGAAAAAGACATGTAAATAGCAGCTCAAACATATCTAAATATCTTTTATACTACTTTGAGTCCTTTTGAGCCTGTCTTAGTATCATTTCTTCTAAGACCTAAGTTATAACATTTGAGCCTTTTAATATTGATGGACCGTTGATCTACAAAATCCAGCAATACCCAATGTTAGCATTTACTCATTTCGTTTATGCTAAACCACCTAACCCTATGTGACTCTTTTTTCAACTCTTTTTTTTTTTTCCCTCTTCTACAACATTGATTATGTAACCACACTCATCAAGTGTCTCCCACGCATGGAAAACTAGTTGATGAATATTAAACCTTCTGTTTCGACATGATTCTGTCGACTCTTCCTCTTGTTCTTACCCCTCCAAAAGGATTGTTCCTTATTTACAACATACATTATGACTGATACACTAACGAAGGTCCCTATTTTAGGGGCAGATACGATTCATATCGGTTACCACATCACCGACCATATGATTTCAACTATCCTTGACAACCTGAAATCCTCGACCTACGTTTTGATCTCTGATGAAAATATCATCAAATTCTCTCATATTCAGTCCTTTGAAAAGAAGTTCTTAGCAGAGGTTGAAAGCCGCAAGCTTGAGGCCCGTTTTTTCAAATACATTGTGCCTCCTGGTGAGGCTTCAAAGAATCGTACAACTAAGGCTCAGATTGAAGATTACCTGCTGTCAAAGGGTTGCACGAGAGACACTGTGATCTTCGCTATGGGTGGTGGTGTTATTGGCGATATGATTGGTTATGTTGCTGCCACATTCATGCGTGGTGTCCGTTTCGTTCAAATTCCTACAAGTCTTTTGTCTATGGTTGATTCCTCTATTGGTGGTAAGACTGCAATTGACACTCCCCACGGAAAGAACTTAATTGGTGCTTTTTGGCAACCAAAGTTTGTTTTCATTGATATCGCCTTTCTTGAAACGCTTCCTGAGCGTGAGTTTATCAATGGTATGGGTGAAATCATCAAGGTATGTATCATCGTCCCCACGTGTGAAAAAAAGCTCACTTTATTCCGACAAACTAACATTTTATAGACTGCTGCTATTTGGGACGAAAATGAATTTACCAACCTCGAGAACGACGCTCCTCTTCTGTTAGAAACCTTCAGAACCAGAGTCAACAACAAGGTTGATCTATCACCTATCATTAATGTCGTTCACCGTTTTGTTACTGGCTCTGCTAGAATCAAAGCTGAGGTTGTCTCGGCCGACGAGAGAGAAGGTGGTTTAAGAAACTTGCTGAACTTTGGTCATACCATTGGTCATGCTTACGAGGCTATTCTTGCCCCTCATGTTCTTCATGGTGAATGTGTTTCCATTGGCATGGTTCTCGAGGCTGAGATTGCTAGACATCTTGGATACCTAAGTGATGGTGCTGTTGCGAGACTCTCAAAGTGTCTCTCTTCCTTCAACCTTCCAGTATCTCCCAACGATCCAATTGTCAGAAGACGCTCAAAGAATATCGCTACTCCTGTTGACAAGCTTCTTGATATTATGAACGTTGATAAAAAGAATGATGGCTCCAAGAAGAAGATTGCTATGCTCACCAGAATTGGTAGTTGTCTTGAGAAGAAGGCTACTCTAGTATCCGACGAAGTTATTCGCACCGTTCTGTCTGAGAACATCCTTGTCGGCTATTTCGACAATGCTCCTGCTCATACTGATGTTACTCCTCCGGGATCCAAGTCTATCTCTAACCGCGCTTTGGTTCTTGCTGCCATGGGTTCTGGTACTGTCAGAATTACCAACTTGCTTCACTCTGACGATACCGAGTACATGCTTAATGCTGTGCAGAGACTTGGTGGTGCTACTGTTTCCTGGGAGAATCATGGTGAGACTCTTGTTGTGAAGGGAAATGGAGGCCAACTTACTGCTCCTGTTGATCCTCTCTATCTTGGTAATGCTGGTACCGCCGCTAGATTCCTTACCACCGTCGCTACATTGGTCAAGCCTTCTAAAGAGTCTGATCATATCATTCTTACTGGTAATGCCCGCATGAAGCAGCGTCCTGTCGGCCCTCTGGTTGAGGCCCTACGTGCTAATGGCAGTGAAATTAAATTTCAGGAAGCTGAGGGTTCGTTACCTCTTCGCGTTACTGCTGGCCAAAACTTGAAGGGTGGTCGTATTGAGCTTGGCGCTACTATTTCTTCTCAGTACGTGTCTTCCATTCTCATGTGCGCTCCCTATGCTGACGAGCCCGTCACCCTATCTCTTGTTGGCGGTAAACCCATTTCTCAGCTCTACATTGACATGACCATTTCCATGATGGCTACATTCGGTGTCAAGGTTGAAAAGTCAACTACCGAAAAGTACACATATCACATCCCCAAGGGTGCCTATGTTAACCCCGCTGAATATGTCATTGAATCTGATGCCAGTTCTGCCACTTACCCCTTGGCCTTTGCCGCTATTAGTGGCACTAGTTGCACTATTCCCAACATTGGATCCAGCTCTCTCCAGGGTGATGCTCGCTTCGCTGTTGATGTTCTGAGACCCATGGGCTGCAAGGTCACACAGGGACCGACATCGACCACTGTTCAGGGTCCTCCAATTGGCAGTCTTAAGGCCATCCCTAACGTGGATATGGAGCCTATGACTGATGCTTTCTTGACTGCTTCTGTTCTGGCTGCAGTTGCCTCTGGCACCACTCGCATCTATGGTATTGCCAACCAGCGTGTCAAGGAGTGCAACAGAATTGATGCCATGATCCATGAGCTTGCCAAGTTTGGTGTTGTTACACGTGAGCATTCCGATGGTCTTGAGATTGACGGAACCCCCATTGAAAAGCTTTCTATTCCCGACAAGTTCGGAATCAGATCCTACGATGATCACCGTGTTGCAATGAGTATGAGTTTGATTTCTTCTGTTGTTAAGGAAGATGTTCTTATCCAAGAGCGCAGATGTGTTGAGAAGACCTGGCCCGGTTGGTGGGATGTTCTCAGTCGTGTTTTCCATGTTGGACTCAAGGGTCAGAGTGATATTGGTGAAGTTCCCAAGCATGTCCGTATCCCCAATGAAGATAAGACTATTATTATTATTGGTATGAGAGGTGCTGGTAAGACTTCTATGGGCAAATGGGTTGCCTCTTCTCTTGGTCTTAAATTTGTCGATATGGATGATCACCTCGAGAGCAAGCTCAACGCTACTATTCCCCAAATCATTGAAAAGTCTGGTTGGGAAGGATTTAGAGCTGAAGAGCTCAAGGACCTGCAAGAGTTTGTTAGTGCCAATCCTCGTGGTCATGTTGTTTCTTGTGGCGGTGGTATCGTTGAGACTCCTGCTGCCCGTGATCTGTTAAAGGACTGGATTGCCAAGGGTAGACTTGTTCTTCACGTTCACAGAAACATTAACGACATTGTTTCTTACTTGCAGATTGATAAGACTCGCCCTGCATACACTAGTGATATTTACGCTGTTTGGAAACGTCGTGAGCAATGGTACAATGAGTGCTCTAACCACTTTTACTACTCTTCTTTCTTTCAGAACTCTGAGGAGTCCACTAAAGTCAAACAATCCCTCAATCTTTTCTTGAGAACCATCACTGGTGTTCGCTCTTTTGAAGTTCCCAAGGGCCGTACTGCCTTTGTGTGTCTTCCTCTGCCTGACTTGAGAGAATTCAAGGATCTCGAGACTAGCCTTGTTGGCTCTAGTGCTGTTGAGCTCCGTGTCGACCTTCTCCGCGAGAAAGATCAGGTTGGTGATATCCCCAGCATTGAGTACGTAAACGAGCAAGTTGGTTATCTGAGAAAGGCTACTCAACTGCCTATTGTTTTCACTGTCCGTACCAAGTCCCAGGGTGGTAACTTCCCTGATGATGCTGAGGAAGAGGCTGAGAAGCTTATTTCTCTTGCTTATAAGCTCGGCATTGAGGTTGTTGATGTGGAACTTACCTGGTCTAACGGATTCCTTTCCAGAGTTGTTGCACAGAAGGGCTACACTAAGATTTTTGCTTCTCATCACAATGTTGCTGGTGACTTGAAGTGGACTAACCCAATCTGGGAAGACTACTACCAGAAGGCTCTGTCTATCGGTGACGTTGTCAAATTTGTCGGTATGGCCAAGAGCATTGAAGACAACTTTGCTCTTGAGGATTTCCGTGCTGAGCACACTAGAAAGCCTCTTGTTGCTATCAACATGGGCTTTGCTGGCCAGCTTAGTCGCATCCTGAACAAGGTCTTGACCCCTGTTAACCACGAGAGTTTCCCTGTTAAGACTGCTCCTGGTCAGCTCACTGTTAAGGAGATCAACTCTACCTTCCATTTGATTGGTGGTCTTGAGAAGAAGGAATTCTTTGTTGCTGGTAACCCTGTCAAACACTCCCGCTCTCCTGCTTTACATAACGCCTGTTTCGAGGCTGTTGGCCTTGGTCACAAGTACATTCCTTTCGAAACCAAGACTGTCGAGGAAGTCTTTGAGCATATCAAGCAATTGGGAAGTAAGTTTGGTGGTGCTTCTGTCACCATCCCCTATAAGCTTGCTGTGATTCCATTCTTGAACGAGATCACTGAGAAGGCTAAGCTTGTTGGTGCTGTCAACACTATCATTCCTACCGAGGATGGTCGCCTTATTGGTGATAACACTGACTGGCTTGGTGTTGTCAACTCATTCATTCAGAATGGTGCTAACCAGGTGTCGGGTACTTCTGGTCACTCTGCTCTTGTTATTGGAGCCGGTGGCACTTCCAGAGCTGCCATTGCTGCTTTGCACGAGCTTGGAATCTCTACCATCTACTTGCTGAACCGCACTACCAAGAACGCTGAGGAGGTTGCCTCTGCCTTCCCCGCTGAATACGGTGTCCAGGTCGTTTCCATCGACCGCGTTCCTGAGATTACTCAACAGCCCCTGTTGGCTGTCTCCTGCGTCCCCGCTGACAAGCCCTTGCCTGAGGAGTTGCTGACTGCTGTCACCAAGTTCCTTGAAGCGCCTTTGAAGAACGCGCCTTACCAGCCAGTTCTTTTGGACGTTGCTTACAAGCCATTTGTGACACCCGTGATGGAACTTGCTCAAAAGAGTAACTACAAGACCGTTGGTGGCAGAGACATGCTTGTTTACCAGGGCGTTGAGCAGTTTCAAATCTGGACTGATGTGCCTGCTCCTCTAGAGATTGCCAAGAAGGCGGTTTACGCTCAAGATGATTGAATGAATTAGCTATGCAATTAAGTAGAAACAAAAATGTAAATAAATGAAAGTCAAAATTAATAAATAAATAAATAAATAAATAAATAAATAAATGATGCTTGAGTTTTGATGAAAAATTTGCCCGTTTTTAGACCTTGACGGTGGCCAACAAAACAGTCATGTCATCAGACTTGCCACCAGTGCTTCTGGGGCTGCGAAGCTGGTAGGGGCAGACGGCAAAATTGTCAACGGCTTTATCATTAGCATTTTGCACAAGCATATCGGCTTTTTTCTGAAGATCCAGGTTATCATGGGCAATAACCTCAGTAATCTCATTTTGCCAAAGATTATCACTGATGCCGTCGGAGCAGAGCATAATAACATCATTTGGTTCAACCGTCACCTGGTACAGCTGTGCATAAGATGATGGTACCACAGTTGTGTTCGTGCCTACTTGCTGCGGGCAGTTGACAAATTCTTTCATAGTTTTTTCGTCTTCCAGATCATGCTTTGATCCGGCCTCGGTAATTGTAGATGCAGTTGATTTGGTATCAGTGGTGGTATTATTGTCAGTAGCGATTTCTGATTCAGCTACATCTGGGGTTTGAGCACTCTCAGTTTTGTTGTTGGTAAAAACAATCTCAGTACCGTCTCTAATGATATAAATGGAGCTATCGCCAATAGAAAGAATATCAAGCTTGAGATCAGGTCTCAATCTCGCAAGAACAAGAGTCGACGAGCCGATTTCATGGAGCTCAGAAATATTGGCTTTGGCCGATTCAAATGCTTTATCAAGCACTCTTTTGAGGTTTGGACCACCTTCATCCGAAGCTTCCGATGGAGGCAGTGCCAAGCTCTTATCTGAGACATACTGGTCAAGAATATGGTGCAAGATAAGACGCGACCAGAGCGACGCATGGCCACCAGACATGTCTGTCCAGCCGCTAACGCCGTCAGCAAGACCAAGAAGTTGGTGGGTGCCAATGGCAGAGTCTTCACCACAGCCCATTGACACAAGTGTGTCATTGACGGAAAGGCTATTAAATGCTTGGTGGTCCTGCTTGTCGAGGTAGGTGAGTTTGAGATCATACTCGACTCGCTTGGGTAGTGAGTTGATAATATTCTCAAAGTACTTGTGAGAACTTTCGGGAGTGCTGCTTGGCTTAGGATAATGATAGGGCTTGCCGGAACAAGCAAACTCAAGCGTTACTGGGAAGTCATCTAAATTATTGGATTTTTCAAATGTCTCCTCAGCGCTTCCAAGTTCCTCCGAGGTGGGAGCGGGGACGGGTATGCTAGTAGCAACCGCAGGGTTTTCGTCCACGGCTATGCTAGTGCCCGTGGGCATGCTAATGTTATGATTTACAATGCTTTCTGAGGGGAAGAGAGTGGGATGAGGTGGCTCAGTGATGATCCTGCCTAAGGGCGTGGCTGAATGGATCTCATTAAAGTCATGCGATGGTGGCGCTAGTGAGTCTGAATAGTCCTTGAGATCGGTGATCTTGGGGTTCTTGTGAATTGGACTGTTAGGCGCAGTACTAAGACCGGGGATCGAGAGATCGTCTTCAAATGGCGACAGGCTGGGCTGCTGGCAGGGCGCGCGGGGTGGCCTATAAAAATTATTTGGAGCAGTCGTTGTTGCTGCCATACTTGCTGTAGAATTGCTGGCGGCAAACGCCGTGTAGCTGCTGCGCAGCGTGTGCCGGCAGAGCTGGAAAATGTTTTTGGAATGTTTCAACATTACTGGAAAATGCAAACTTGTTATGATGCTGATAAATTGGAAACTGAGATACAACTATAAGTTGAATCCCAAAAGAGCTAAAAGGAATAGAAAGATAGCAAGAGATAGGCCTGTTTATATAAACGAGATTTTTTTTTTTTGCTTTTTTTCTTTTTCTTGTGTTTTATTTTTCCGTGGGTGCATTTGAGGTTTTGCCCTGACTGCCGCTAAACGTTAAAATAAAATGATTATCACCATACTTTTTTTGTATTTAATTTTAGTTTATGTCTACACGGAGAAATGTACTTGAGTTGGTACGCTTGTCATGAACTGCTGCCGTTTGGTTTTGTATGCCATTTTCTCTAAAATTGAAGGGCTGACATTTGGCAGGTAGATTCAGAAAGACTACTTGACCTGGTACAGGTGCCTACGCAATGCCTGCAAAATATTTTTTTTTTTTTGAATAAATCCGACCCCGTGTCAAAATTGGTCTATGAAATAAATTTTCCGATAATAGTCTTTATCTTTTTTATTTTACTTTTTTTGTTTTTTTTATTGTTACATTTGTCTACCGCATCTGGACAGGTTTCTTGTTCAAAATGCATGAAAAAATAACTAGCAGCAACGTCAAAATGTAAAATATATATACGCCTATCAATAAATCTTTTTTTTCTGGTTTTTTAAGATCACAAAGCTATTTTCCCGTGAATTCAATGATTAGAGATGTATCTCAAATTGTCACAAAAAAAGTAAAGCCAAAAGAACAAATACTATGGACAAAAACAGCTTAGTAGATTTCTAACTGTTCACATCGCCCTTAGAGATCTGCTTATAACGCCTCTAGGGACGGTGTTTTAAAAGCAATACCATTTAGAGTTCATCGACTTCTCTTGAATTTGGCAGTTTGTAACATATCCATCTTTTAATTATAGTGACAGGTTGTATCTAGGAAAAGCCTCTAGTTTCTGCAAGGAATCGCAGACCTAAAGCTTCAACCTTCATCTCATTATTCTTTCATGTTGCGTTAGTATAGATTATAGCTCATGGAGTGACTGTACGGCATGTCAAGCTCGTTTTCAAACATAACATTTTGCAAAAAGCATGAATATATAGATCTTAAAAGCTTTTGAAAATACCTTTTTTTCAGTCATAGGCACATATTCAAACCTGCATCTAGCGATACCTACTACAATGAACTGCGAGGTGAAATAAGCCTATTTCAGCCATGCTTTTGGTGATTCATATCTCCAAGTAATGTGGTCTCAGCTGACCTGACTCCTAGCCAAATAATGATTTCCATATTATGATAATATATCCAAAAGACAAATTGTCAGTTCTGATTGTTTCAATATAAATAAAGGGGAAATTTGTTATTAGATCGTGGTCTGACTTGGTTCTACTCCCGTCCCCAGCGTAGTTTTTCATGATACTAAAAAGGCTGGGGCATCACGCGCAAAAAAAATAAAAAGCTCGCAAAAAGATTTTATATAACCGTTTATGCGTCTTGAGTTGAAAGGTGATACATAGACAGCACACCATGCTTACACAGACAATAACTACTGTTTCTAAAAAAGTACCATTCTTCTATAAAATTTTATTAAGGGCTTAGCTCCGGCGAATTTTGAGTTGAATGGCATTGCTGTGTTTTGCAGAAGAAAATTTTTTTGAAGTGTAGTTTTTGATCTCGGATCTAGCCTGCACCGATAAACGGATATATGGGATATGGCTTGTTAGCCCACCCAAAACATGAGTTCTTATCAGTTGTCACGCATTGGGCTTCATTTCAAGTCAGAACACAAATGCTTAGAATTTTCTACTTTTTGCTGTTGTTATTTTGCTACTATTGTTATTGCCTGCTTGGTGAGTTAGAGATGATCAACATAGTATATACGGTTACTAATCCTGCTAAACAACTGGGCACAAAATTGCCCTTGAAGTATCTTGATTTAGGACGTGATCTGAAGTAAATCTTGGCTTTGCAAACCTAAAAGAAATGCGAGATTAACATCACCATAGACTTCCTTGTAAGATTCATAATTCAACAGCAATTGTCAATCTACAGACAAGGGTAATGGCGATAGCTTATCTTTTCTTCAATATCACCATCCTGAAAGACTCTGATAAAATAATGATGAAGTAACATTTGTTTTGTAACACTGTTGAGCTCATTTTAAATACATAACCTTTAAAGACATAACCTATGAGCTTGACATATTTCCTATTATTGATCATAAGAATTTCTTTTGTATTAAAATGCTGTAATTCTAGTAATAAAATGATGATTGAACAGCGATATTTGCATTGATTTTCAGTTGAAATTTCAATTTTAAACTACACGTGATCGACTCGCTTTGAAAGTGTCACGTGAACATAATATACATTTTTAGTACAATAAATCTGACTAACTGTGAATAGGTTAGATTACTCAGCTGGGACTTTTTTTTTCAACGGAAATTTTTTATTCTTGACAAGCAGATCCCAAATTTTTCTTTCATCATCAACCCTTTTCCAAACTCGTACAACACGATACACACATTTTTTTTTTCCCAATACAACAATGGTGAAGACTAAGTTAAAACTCAAGGAGTCGCTCAAGAACCTCAAGAGCACTGAGTCAGCTGGTAAAGCTGAGTCTGTCAAAAAGAACAAGAAGGTTGTCGTGCCAGTCGAGGAGGAAGAACTGGAGGAAGACAACTTGGCATCGGATACTAAGAAGATTATCAGTCAAATTAGTGAAGAGAACGGATCAGAGACTTTATCGCATAAGGAACAACGCAAATTGAAAAAGGCATTGAAGAAGCAGGCTTCCGCTGCTGATGACGACGATGAGGACACCCCGGAGTTATTAGACACCAACAAGCTGGTTGAGAGTGACAGTGAAGACGAGGAGGATTTCACCAACCAGAAGGCTGAGAACGATGATGAGGAGGAAGAAGATGAGGAGGAAGAGGAAGAGGAAGACATTCCTTTGTCTGATGTCGAGCTTGACGATGACGCCGATGTTGTGCCATTCCAGAAAGTTACCGTCAACAATCGCAAGGCCCTCGCCCAGGCCCTTTCCAACATTGCGCTGCCCTACAACAAGATGAAATTTTCTGAACATCTTTCTGTTACCGCTGATGAGCCTCTTGTGCTTAAGGATGTGTTTGATGATCTGGAGCGCGAGCTTGGTTTCTATAAGCAAGGTCTCGCTGCTGCGAACGTTGGACGCGCCAAGCTAACCAAGGAGAACGTCCCCTTCACGCGACCCACTGACTATTTTGCCGAGATGGTCAAGTCTGATGAGCACATGGACAAGCTCAAGCAAAAGTTGATTGAAACTGAAACATCAAAGAAGGCTGCGCAGGACGCTAGACGCCAGCGTGAGCTCAAGAAGTTTGGCAAGCAAGTTCAGCATGCCAAGCTTCAGGAGCGGGCCAAGGATAAGCGTGAGACGCTTGATAAGATTAAGTCACTCAAGCGTAAGCGGTCCGGTAACGAGATCAGCAATGACGACTTTGATATCGCTGTTGAGGAAGCCGCTGCTGACGCTAGCGAGAGACGTGGTGGTAACGGTAAGCCTAATGCGCGCCGCCAGGCAAAGAACGCCAAGTACGGTAGCGGTGGTAAGAAGCGATTCCTTAGAAAGAATGATGCTGCTTCATCAAATGATCTTTCTGGCTTCAACAATGGCAAGAAGAAGGGCAATGCAAAGAGACCTGGCAAGAGCAAGCGTGCCAAGACCTTTTAATTCTAAACTCATCATATCAAAAAAAGTTTTTTATATATAAATAGAATAATACAAAAAAATTGAAAAAAAAAAAAGGAAAATTGTTAGAATAAACTATTATGTTGAACTATATGATTAATACCGTAGATACATAAACCAAACTTATAAAATTCCGACTCTACCTGGGAAGCAGATCCGCTTCTTGCAAAGTCTTAACTAAAGAGGGATCAAACAATTTAGTCAAGGGCAGATCGTCACTAAGACCCTTCCGTCTTCTTGTCTTGACAATAAACTCTCTAGCCATAGCAGACTGAGGTGCCGGCTCAAGCTGTGGGATACGCTGTGTTGAGTCGAGAGGATCACCAGGGACATTATCCCACTCGTGGAATAAGAGTGATACAGAAGCGAAACCCTTTGTAACGATACGAACATCAGTCTCAAAGCCAATAGAATCAATCACCGGAATGGTACCGGTAACAAGTCGCAACTGAGTGCCAGCCACAGGCTTGTCACTAGCAATATAGCCTCTGCGGCGCTCCACAGTTTGTGAGAGAGCAGACGCGTGATCGTAAGGTACAACAATGTGAAATTGGTAGATAGGCTCCATAAGACGCGGTGCTGCGGCAAGAAATGCAGAGTAGCAAGCGCGACGAGCAGTTGAAATAATCTGGTTGCTATTTCTCAAATTAGGCTGAGAAGCAAGAACAACATCAACAATTTTGTACTGTGTATTGCGGATAGGCTCCTCGCACAGAGGTCCATCGCGGACAGCCCACTGGAAACCCTGCTTAATCGATTCCTTCACGCTAAACAGTAGCTTCTTGTCAACTTCATCAGGAATAGTATCATCCATAAGAACGTTAGGACCATTATCCTCAGGACCAAAGGCCCAGATCGAACGACCGGCCAAAAGATCCCAATCGTGATTTTGATTCATATACTTTGCAACCTTCTTGGGACCCCATTCTAACACAACGTTTCCAGCCTCTATATCAGCAGCAACACTTTTATCCAACGGCTGTGCAATGATTGAGATTTTGTTTTGCTTGTTAGGAGTAATGGCATAGCATCTGGCCCTCGAAGTTTCAATACACGTTTCTGAGAATCTCACCACAGGATCAGACACTTTGATGGCCATATCAGCATACAAAATTCTAAGGTCATACAGAACACAATCCATGTAAAGTTCACCAGAACCAAGAATAACGTGTTCACCAGATTCTTCTGCTTTTGTTTGCAGAAGGGCATAGCTCTTCGACACCTTTCTCAATCCTTCCAACATTTTTGGCAGTTCAGAAGGGTTAACTGGTTCAACGGCTACTTTGAAGATAGCCTGACCCATATAAGAAATTGGTTTGAAGATATGCATATCATCATTAAAGTCGGCAGAATAAATTGTAGCAGACTTGACAATGCTAGAATCCACACCTTTAATCAGAGCCCAGTTACCGGCAGGAACGCCTTCCATAGGAATCTTGTATCTGGATTGATACACCCAAAGACCAGAAACAGTAGTTTCGTTCAGGTCTTCAGTGTCATATTCTGAATAAGTCTCTCCAAGCACGGAAACCCTCTGTCCCTGAGAAATAGTACCACTCATAACTCGACCAAGGGCATACATTTCCTTCGAATCTGGGCTGCTGAAAAGTTTTGCAACATGAATAACCAGTGGTCCATTGGAATCGCAAGCACTCATTGATTTAGCAACTTCACTGTCCAGGGGACCAGTAAAAGCTCTTTCTACCTTAGCTTTCGCATTCTCTGTGGGAGACTTGATATGCTCAAGTACAGCATCCACCAGCGCAGCTGAGTTGCCAAAAAAAAGCTGGCATACAGTCTGCAGTAATGGTCTAACGTCAATACTATAAGTAGATGGTTTCAAGTAAATGTTAAGCTTGGCTAATGTTTCTGACAGATCTTCCTTCTCCTTCTCTAACACACTGGTAAAGATTTTGTACAGTGGATCGAGAATAAAATGCTCAAATGTTCTTTTGGCACCATTTTCTAACGGTTTCCTCGAGAATTTGCGGGATTCTGGATTGTAGTAAATGTCACCCCATAGACGTTTTGAAAAACCAACTGCATCAACAGAAGGCGAGGTCTCTTTGTAATGTAAAGCAAAAGAATATGTTGAAAAAATGAAGTTTGAAGTTGATGAAGCAAAAACAACGTTTCCTTTTTCAGGCGACAGAGGCACAAACTCGTCGTCATTGAATGTGTTTTCCTTAATCAAGGTGTTGACCTGGTCGATACAGTATCTGAGCTTATAATAAGCTTCGCTTGGTGGAAGCTTCAAGTCTAAGATAAGACGATCCACTTTGTTTAGTACAAGCACGATTGGAATCTTTTCAAGACATGCCTGCTCAATGACCTTTCTAGCGGTGATCATCAGTCCCTCAACAACATCCACAACTAACACAAGACCATCAACAAATTGAGTCGCAACTGAAACTTCATCTAAAAAATTAACGTGACCAGGGGTGTCCATGATGTTGAATAAATAAGACTTTTCTTTAGTGTTCTGTAGCACGAGCGAAATGGGTGAAGACTTGATGGTAAGTCCTCGCTCCTGCTCAAGAATGTGAGTGTCGGTATATCGTAACTGTTCATCAATCTTTGCCCGGTCGCGGTCAGGCAGTACGTGCGTTTCTTTGACAAGCAAGTCTAAAAGGGACGTTTTACCATGATTCAAGTGGCCGACTATAGCAATGTTTCTGATGTGCTCGGGAAGACCCATTAAACTTGATTGCCAAGACCATGTGTAATTGACTGTTGGTAGCTCTTTCTCTTCAATTATAAATAATTTATTTTCGACTGGCTTGATGATTGGCTCCGAAAGAGATTGATTGTCGCGTTCTTGAACCATGGTTTCAACGTCTTCGCCGTAAACCTCACGTTGGCTCGGATAATAATCTTTATCCTCATGTAAAACTACAGCATTCGCTATAATTCGAGTTAGTTGCAAAGAAATTGATGAGTTAGGTAAATAATGCACAAGTCATTAAAAAAAACTTACAGTATTCATGCTCTGGTTCTGACTCCGGCTGCTCGTATGCATCATGATCACCGGTCGCTTCATCATTGTTGTCACTCTGATCCATGTATTCATGTCCCACATTGTCATGCTCGTTTTCCGAGCCAGAAGCTTCGTCGGGACCAATGTAATTGCCAAATCTTCAAAAATTAGAAAAACATTTAAATGAAACCATATATATTTATACTCACTCGTCGTAAAGATCCTCTTCATCCATTGTGTGTTCTTCTATGTCGCGTCTATCGAGAAAATGGGAAATGATGATGTTCAGAAGAGTACAACAGAATGTGAAAAAAAATATATTGGGAGATTAGTTATAAAGTTGTCATCATTATATTTTTATTTTGTCATTACTTATGTAACACTGATAAGGTTAATACAAAGTATAGGTCAAATCCTAAGTATTATTTTTAAACTAGTGTCACAACACACCTCACTCTCGGTTAAATGCATCATGACAAACCATGCACCTCCATGAAACCATCTACTCCAAAATCATCCCATGAATATAATGAAACACCTTCTACACAACGCCGGCACTTATCGCTGGGACTTGTAAGCGTTTCACTAAATAAACGCAAACTAAATAAAAAGTCCTCTTAAATAAGGCAAAAATAAGAGAAGGAGTTGTTTGAAAACAGGATCCCAAAGAATAATGTAACACCAATCTGTTCTATTCACGGAGCCAGGAAAATATAATAAAAACTATATAAATTCCTTTGAGTTTCCTGAATAACAAGAACAGAAGAACCAAACACATTTTTCAGAAACAAAACATTCCTACAATAGCTTGAAACCATTGAGACCTCTATCAACAATAACAACTCACCACTAAACGCACGTTACAAGCTCCACTGTGACACAATACGCGTAACAGAGATTAAAACTAAGCCTGTCAATTATAAGCACACGTACTGCTGTTTTGAAATACAGATAGTGAGCTCAAACCCGTCTAAAGTCAAATAAGAGTAGCCATACAAGTAAAAGCGTTAGAGTCACGCAACCAGGACATTTCACAACTTCCTTATATCCTACATCTCTTCAATCACACAAAATTCCTTTCATTCTCTTTTATTTAAGTGCTATTCCTAAACACTGACTCAAACTACTAAACGCTAACACACTTGGTATAGTAAAACAAGCGTATTTCTATCCTTATCATCTTACCTCCGGTCTTGAGCTTAGTAATCTCATAAAATCATAATCATCACATAACAACTAGTTAAACCAGACTCTCATTCCTTCAGTCCTTGAGACAAGCATTACAGGATCGATTAAACGTAGAATTTATTCAGTTTTCAATATTCAGAAACATGCTACATAGTTGATGTCTTGTTGCTCAAGTCTCATTTATTTTGTTGAAAACATGCTTGTTTTATGACATTTAATAATAAAGTATATATGCCTACCAAAATACAATTTTATTAATTAGTATCCCTAAATTGAAATTATTTCTGATATTAAAAGATATAAAAAGTGCTTTGTTAGGTTTTTAACCAATATACATCTCATCTAGAATTGAAACTTAGCTCTAGGAGAGATTCCAAAATTAAGCTAAAGTAGGATTGTTTTTCAATATGGAAATTGAGAGTCGATACAGAAATTGTAATCCCCATGTATTTAATTAGATAGAAAGCTAATCTGTCCTAGTATATCCGTAAGTTATCCAACTTGCAAAACTAATGCATATAATTAAAAAATAGCTTTTAGTTTTTAAAATATATTGAAAATACATTTGAGAGTAGGGGGTTCACGCAAAAGAAAATCTTTGAAATTGCAAAAGTTTAAGAATATTTTAACTACGTCAGATTTCCTCCAGCTCATGTTATTTATCATAAAGAATTCAGTGTCATCAAATGTCAAAACTGCCTACATTCAATAAGAGCATTATTTTCCAGTTTTATTGATATAATCATTAGATCTATATGTCTTTTTTATCATTTTATCTCTCTTGTTATTCTTTTTTCTTTACTTATGTATATTTAGATATTGAAAAAATCAAACAGATTATCTGTCTGGTTTAACTAGATTGCATGTTAAAAGAAACTCTAGTTGTCAAAGTTTGACCAGATATTTTAGAAAATACTCAAAGACATAAGAAAAGTTGAATATTGTTATGTTGTATGTTAGATAGACTAAACCTCCGAGCGTATTTGTTGAAAATTCATTGCAAAAAACTGACTTTGCTTTTGCCTGAGGCAAAACTCATCCCAGGTATTTTTTTGGAGCTGAAAGTAGTTCCAACTTGCCAATTTTTAGTTGGTTGTGGTTTGACTTAAAAGACAAACCCTGCGTTAGCAGTGATGCTTTACATAAGTGATAAGCTCTAGGAAAGAATAACAATTCTAATAACCAATAGTTAAGAACAATAGCCACCGGATTCCGGCATGTAGACCCCTTATTTGAAAAAAGAATCTAGCACAACAAATAATTACAATACTTGTGAAAATAATTAATAAATTGCCTACTGAAAGCCACCGCTAACGACCTTCTAAATCTCTTGTGGAATAACTTCTCCATCTCTTGAAGTTTAGACCTATAAATAATCAAATTAGTTAGAAATGCCATAGTAGTGATTTAAAATGAGCTGAACTTAGCAAAGGTCAAAACCTGGATAACTTGGTGGTTTAGCTATTTATTATCTACAGCCATTGCTTCAAACTAGTTTTGAAAGTAGTCATGTTACATTTAGTACCTTGTATTTATTATGTTATCATAGGAGCTGATTTCTGTTCTAAAGATCAGAAAGCGTGGCACATATAATAAATGAGCGATATAAACCAAGAGTTATTAAAAGCATTATCAAATTTCATCCACTTGATGTATTACCAGTAAGCAAAAAAAAAAAAAACATGACACCATTTTTGGATTTTTTTTGTTTTCGAATAGAAAAGTATTGCCATTTGTTTATGATCATGCTACTCAACTATATAGTATTCTCATCCAGTCTGCTATTGGAAGAACATGAGAAGGGTAGTCAATGCTATTAAAGATATCATATAGCGTGAAAAAATAGATATATCATCGTCTCTATGGAAAACACCTCTCACCCCTTATTATCCCACCTTTAATTTGAAAACTTATTAACTTAGTGTAAACATTTCAACTTCTTGATTGGAGAACCCTATAAGTAGTTTTTTTGTTTTCTCTTAGGTGAATATTGATTTTAGTTGAATAGATATTTTAATTAATTTTTTTTCAATTCCTTTCCGTAATTTCCGAGCTAAATAAAAATAAATACCAAATGTATGGGTGAAGATAACAATTTAAGTGCTGTGTCAATACGGAAAAAAAATATGATATCGATACAATATGTTCACAAATAGCGCGGAAAATAATCCGGAAAATAGCGTTCTGGCCATTTGATATTCACAAGAAAATATATATATATATATATATCAATCTCCATCTCACCCCTGCTTTCATTTTTTTCCCTAGTATTTTTTTTTTTCGTTATTCTATTTTTCAATCTTTTTTCCAAGCTATAAACATGTCTTTCTACAACTTCTCTTCGACAATAAGATAGCAACAATTTGCTTATCATAGTTCATTTCACTACTATGAACAGTCCAAAGAGTTTAAAGAGTTCTATATCCAGTTTCATTTGATTAAAAAGTTCATTATGTTCGTTACGTTTATTTCTTCTCGATCTTGATTCTAACAGCCTTGTGCTGGGTGTAGTTCTCGAGAGCCTGCTCACCCATCTCACGACCAATACCAGACTGACCGTAACCACCGAAAGGAACAGCCTCATGGAAGTTGTTGTAGGTGTTGATCCAGATAGTACCAGCATTGAGTCTGTTGGAAACATCAATAGCCTTGTTGACATCAGTGGTGTGAATACCAGCAGCAAGACCATACTCGGAGTTGTTGGCAAGCTCAATAACCTCATCAACAGAAGAGAACTTAGAAACAGTGACGACAGGACCGAAAATTTCCTCCTTGACGACCTTCATATCCTCCTTGACATCGGCGAAAACAGTAGGGGCAACGAACCAACCAGGTCTGTCAATTCTGTAACCACCAGTGACAAGAGTAGCACCATCCTGCTTACCAACATCGACATAGTGGAGAATCTTGTCAAGCTGAGTCTTGGAAGTCTGGGGACCTTGGAAAGTTTCGGGGTCGAAGGGGTTGCCGACCTTGTTGGCCTCAGTGCGCTCCTTGAGCTGCTGGAGGAACTTCTCGTAAATGGTGTCCTGGACATAGATACGGGAACCAGCACAGCAGACTTCACCAGAGTTGAAGAAAATACCCAAGTTGGTCATCTCAATGGCGTTGGGGATATCGGCATCAGAGAAAACGATGTTGGGGGACTTACCACCAAGCTCCAAGGTAGCCTTCTTCAGGTTAGACTCGGCAGCGGACTTGAGAATAGCACGACCAGTGTTGGTAGAACCAGTGAAAGCAACCTTCTTAATCTTCATGTGGTTAGAGATGGCGGCACCAGTAGAACCGTAACCAGAAATGATGTTGATGACACCAGGAGGAATGCCAGCCTCAACAGCAAGCTTGGAAGCGTAGAGAGCAGAGAGAGGAGTCGACTCGGCGGTCTTCAAGACAACGGTGTTACCGGTGGCAAGAGCGGGACCAATCTTCCAAGACCACATAAGAAGAGGGAAGTTCCAGGGAATAATCTGACCGCAGACACCAATAGGCTCTCTGCGGGTGTAAGTGAAGTGACCATCGTTGGTCTCAATGACAGTACCGGTGATCTTGTCAGCGTAACCAGCGTAGTATCTAATGACCTTGGCGACGAGGCCAACATCACCACGAGCAAGGGCAATAGCCTTACCGTTGTCAGCACACTCGATAGAAGCAAGAACTTCAAGATCTCTCTCAATCAAGTCGGCAAGTCTGTACAAAGCACGACCTCTCTCACTGGGCTGCATAACAGACCAAGTCTTGAAAGCGGCCTCAGCGGCATCAACAGCAACATCGACATCGCTAGCGTCAGCCTCGTAAACCTCAGTAAGAACCTCCTCGGTGGCAGGGTTCTCAACCTTCAGGGTCTTACCCGAGATTGAGGGAACGAACTCGTTGTTAATGAAAAGACCGGTAGGCTGGTCATACTTGATGCCATTAGGGAGGGTGACCTGGGTGGAGAGAGGGAAGCCGGAGCTGTAAAATCTAGATGCAGACTTGGTGGCAGCCGACTTAGTGAGTCTAACAGCTCTGGAAGCAGCAGAAAAGGCTCTGGAAGACATTATGAGTGGTTATTAAATAAATAAAATATAAATAAAGAGTTGATAAGAAAAGGAGTAAAAAAAAGAGGAAATAAAAGTAATTGAGGAAGAGATTTCAATCCAATTTTATACAGTCCAATCTTCCAGTGGCACTGAGCCAAACGGCAATACGTTTATTCAACAAAAAATAAATTTCTTTTGCAAATGATTATAGCATCAACACATAAGTTAGGGAGATGTTCAAAATGCGGAAAAACATCAACCAATAAAAACGTAATTTTTCTCGATTTTGTTCAATTTTATTGTGGGGGACCTGGAACTGAAGAAAAATAAATTTCTTAAAGGGTCATTTTCTAATATAATTTCCTACTTTAAACAATAATGCGGCTTTTATCACTCCGAAAAGAGACATACTATCCTAGGGGTTTTTGTAAATTGGGTTTGTTATGACGTGGGTGTGAAAGCTTTGGTGGAGTATTCATAAGACCAACAGTGTAGAAAAATGCAAGTCTTTCACTGTTTTTCTGCCAGAAGTTTTTCCTATTCGTCATCTAAACAACTATTAATTTTCTTAAGGAGCCATCAAATCTAGCTAATGCATACTTCAAATAGTATATAGCACACAATAATATCCCAAGGTATTTAGGGGGAAATCATAAAATAATTCAAAATTTGTGAGATAGCAAATTCATCTAATTCATGTTTTTTATTTTTATTCTTTTAAAAAATTTGCAACACAGGAAATGGTGGAGATGGAATTTGACCTCCGGACAGAAGGCCACTTAGGACCAATGAGTTTGAATACATTATACGTCGACTCCTATGCAGAGCACTTTTGCATAAAAACATAAACAGAGAACATTTACTGTAGTTAATACATAGATATCGGACATTATACCTTAATTGATAACTTCAGTACTAGGATGTATCGTCTCGAGAATTTTGGCTTAAGCCACGCACATCATCATATTGCCGCTTTGTTTTGTCAATTCCCAAAAATTCCCCTTTTGGGAAAGGTACAGAGCCAAGTTGTACCTCAAAATTTCGGCTTGTGAAGTCCGCTTCTAACTTTAATTTGCTTCCGATAACAAAAGGCCAGGCTGTGATACTTCACCATACATAGGAGCAATGCGATGAATTGATACAATGGTTAGCTGGCAGTCATGCCTTGGTTAGCTAAAAGACTGAATGGTTTAGCCAAGTTATGGGGCCTACATATATCATCGAAGCCAGGATATACTAGTATCCCATAGGCCATGTAGAAGGATAATTGAGAAGCCTGATGTCTCTAATCTAATTTCTTTTCAAGTGCAATTTTTTCTCTTCACGATTTCCGAAGCTGCTTAAGATTTCTCATTAATAATATGTTCAGCAGATCAATTATGTAGTAATCATTGATCCCTACCAACTGGAAATATGGAAGTTTTCAAACTATGTCGACTTTCAAAAGCTCCAATCAATCATTGGAATTTTTCGTTTACACTCATAGTGTTAACTGGTTGTCTTTTTTTTTTTTTTTTTTTTTTTTCCACCCAATTTCAAATGGTTTAATTTGTTAATTTTTTTTTTATTTTTTTTGTTCAATTAAAAATAATAAATTTTTTGGAAAAAATTTTAACATTTATAAAAAAAATATTTTTAATTTT
>Ga0160505_100250_pt1 | contig 36865 bp, 34 predicted proteins | sample DIDeMG_FD_108225 | JGI IMG/M metagenome (GOLD analysis project Ga0160505, IMG submission 108225) | Enriched chicken feces microbial communities from UW Madison campus, WI, USA - DID2874_E49_Stillage MG | ecosystem: Host-associated > Birds > Digestive system > Large intestine > Fecal ... | reverse complement strand
GAAAGTAGGTGAAAAAATGGAATCTGAAAAGTGTTATGCCAAAATGCAAGATGGCTCGGTCCTTTACTATGAGAAAATTGGAAAAGGCAAGCCATTATTCTTATTGCACGGCAATGGCGGGAGCAGTGCTTACTTTGCTAATCAGATAGCTGAATTAAGTCAGAAACATCAGCTGTACTTGATAGACAGTCGTGGGCATGGCAAATCAACGAATACCCGCAAAAAAATTGATTTTTTCTTGATGGCTGATGACTTGTATGCCATTATTCAAAAAGAACACCTGTCAAAGGTGGCTCTTCTAGGCTTTAGTGATGGCGCAAATTTAGCTATGGTGTTTTGTTTTAAATATCCGGAATTAGTGAGTTGTCTGATTTTAAATTCCGGCAATACGGATCCTAAAGGGGTTCGGCTGTTTGCACGGATCGGCAGTCTGATCCAATATGCAGTCGTTTGGCTTTGCGCGCCTTTCGATAAAGGTATGCGTGGTTTTTTACCGATTCTTGCACTACTCTTTCGTAACATCGGTTTATCAGCCACCGATTTAAAAAAAATTACTGTCCCAACACTGATTTTGGTAGGAAAAAGAGATTCAATCAAATTGTCTCATTCATTTTATCTAGCTAATCATATTCCGAATGCCAATTTCATGGTAGTAAAGGGACAAGGACATAGTTTTGCTCGCAAAAATCCAAATATATTCAATCAGAAAGTTCTTTCTTTCTTAGATAAGGTGGGACAATAAAATGAAACTTTTTACATGGATTCGTAACCATCTCTCCTTGTTCAAAGGACTCTTTTTGATCGCTGTAGCAGTGATCGTTTTAGGTGAATTGCTTTCCTTAAGCAAGACGATTTCCGTCGATCAATTAACGACACTGTTTTCCGAATTAGCGGTTTGGCGCGTTGCATTGATGCTTTTGATTAGTTTGCTTTGTATTGCGCCAATGATTGGTTATGACATTATCTTAAATCGGCTCTTAGGACAAAAGCTTTCTGCCCGTTATTTAAGTGAAACAAGCTGGATCATCAATACCATGAATAATCTTGTAGGTTTCGGTGGTTTTATCAGCATTGGTCTTCGCTCCGAATTCTATGGCAAAGAAAAAAATGGCAAAGATGTTGCTCAAGCAATTTCGAAAATTTTTATTTATCTGATGTCTGGGTTATCACTTTTGTCATTACTGGCATTAGGGTTCGTCGTCTTTGGACCAACAACTGATTATCTGCAGCAATATTGGATTTGGCTATTGGGAGGAAGTTTGTACTTTCCAGTGGTCTATGTCTTAAGTTTGTCGAAGAAGAATGGCTATTTAGGCGGTCTGCCCCCTTCTGACCGCGGTCAACTGATTTTGGTTTCATTATTGGAATGGGTAGGGGTATTTACGGCCTTTATCACCACCGGTATGCTGATGGGGATCTCTGTGGATATTTTTCAAATTCTGCCATTATTTATTGCTGCATCTGTGATAGGGATCGTATCAATGATTCCCGGAGAATTAGGAACCTTTGATGTCATGATGATCATGGGAATGGGTTCATTGAATATTCCCCGAGAAAGCGTCGTAGCGTGGCTTCTGCTATTCCGGCTATTCTATTACATCATTCCGTTTTTGATTGGGGTGCTTTTGTTCTCTAAAAATGTCAGTGTAACGCTCAACACACGCTTTTCTGGTATTCCTAAAGGATTGCTTTTAGAAGTATTCCATAAGATTGAAGTACTGTTGCTCTATTTGACTGGTACGATGCTGGTTTTGTCAGCAACGATTCCGGAAGCATTTGACCACATTCAATGGTTAGCCCATCTTAATCCGATACGGTTGAATTTTGTCATGCAATACCCAAGTATTTTCTTAGGCTATCTTTTCATCATTGCTGGTCGTGGGGTTTCAGCTCGTGTTTCGCGCGCTTATTTTCCAACATTGCTGTTGATTGCAGCAACGATCGGCTATGCGGTCTTAGCCGGTTTCCGCTTTTCAACCATGTGTTTCTTGCTCTTCTTATTGGCGATTATGGTCCTTTCCAAAAGTGAACTATTTCGTAAGCAACTGGTTTATTCTTGGGAATGGCTGACGATCGATGGCCTTTTGATGGGATCTTTGACTGTCCTTTATGTGATTATTGGGGTCTATAACATGCCCCATTTAAATCGTCATCCCGCCCATCGTTCCATTGATTTTCTTTTGTTTCCTTCTGAAAAGTTATGGTTGCAAGGCTTTCTGGCTATCATGATCGTCGCTATCGCGGTCTTGCTTTTCTCACGCTATTTAATGGGACCCAAACATCAAATTGGACAGAGACCTGAGAATGAAAAAATCTTGACTCTTTTAGAGACCTACGGTGGTACTAGTGATAGCCATCTTGTCTTTTTGAAAGATAAAGAAGTCTATTTCTATCCGAACGAGACCGATCCTACCGTCTTTTTCCAGTTTACGACCTATAACAATAAATGTTTGGTCATGGGGGACCCAGCTGGTAAGCAAGAGGATTTTGCTGCTGCACTAGAAGCCTTTATCACAGAAATGGATCAGTGGAATTATTTGCCTGTCTTCTATGAAAGCAGTGAAGAAATGGTCATGCTGCTTCATGAATTCGGCTATGACTTCATCAAATTTGGTGAGAAAGCCTTCGTGGACCTACAGAATTTCACCTTGTCTGGCAAAAAAATGAAGGGTCAACGGGCATTAAACAACAAAATCAATAAAGAAGGCTTTACTTTCGATGTCCTACAACCACCGTACAATGCGGAAACATTTGCCAAGCTACGAGATATTTCTGATCGCTGGCTAGATGGTCGCAAAGAGAAAGGTTTCTCATTAGGATTTTTCTCTGAAGATTACTTGAGCACCGTCCCAATCGCTGTCGTCAAGAACCAACAGCAAGAAATTGTGGCATTTGCTTCTTTTATGCCTACTTATCAGACAGGTTGTGGGTCAATCGACTTAATGCGTCATGATCCTGAAAAAGCACCTAATGGCACAATGGACTTTTTGTTCATCAATCTCTTCGATTATTTTAAAAACCAAGGATTCGAACAGTTCGACTTAGGGATGGCCCCGCTGGCGAATGTAGGGACGTTCAGAAGCAGTTTCATTCAAGAAAGGATCGCCTATTTGATCTATAACTTTGGTTCTCACTTTTATTCCTTTGAGGGATTGCGGGAGTACAAGAGCAAGTATGCAGCGAATTGGTCTCCTCGTTATATTCTCTATTCCAGAGATAGTTGGATCGGTTATGTGATGATCGCATTGTTGATAGTAGACAATCGAACTATTACTGCTTCTTCTCTTTAGGATAAAAAAAGACTGCGCCACAAGTACCAATAAGACAACAACTATCCAGTAATCAATCTATTGTTCAACAAATCAAAAACGAGCTCCACCCAGGTTTATCAAACAATGGGTGAAGCTCATTTATGTTGGTTGATTCAGTTAGTTTGTTATTCGCTGGTTTTGTCTGTTTGTTCCCAGAGTTGTTTCACAACTGGAATATTGCCTAATTCTGTCATGTTTGATGGTAGAATGACTGTATTCGTCTTACTGTTGACAATATCTTTAAAGGCTTCAATGCCCAAGTAAGAGAGTGAACGTTCGTCTAATTGACTTTCTTTGATTGCTTCATTGATGGCTAAGATCCGTTTACGTTCTGCTTCAGTAATTTTAGCAATTCGTTCTGCTTCGGCGTCTGCATCGATCCGTACACGTTTAGCACGAGCTTCCGCATCAATCTGAGTTTGTTCCGCTCGGGCTTGGGCATCGATCGTCATTTGAGAAGCTTTGGCTTCCGCACTTAAGACAGCAGAAGATTTCTCCCCTTGTGCCCGCGTGATCATGGATTCTTTATCCCGTGAAGCAGTGATCAGTTTGTTCATTGATTCAATGATTTCTTGCGAAACTTTGATCTCACCAATATTGATTCGGTCGATCGCCAACCCATACCCCGCTGTGATATCTTTAATGGAAGTAAACAACGCCACGTTGATTTCTTCTGTTCCGTTGAGAACTTCATTTAGATCCATTTTCCCAATGATTCCTCGCAAATTGGATTGCGCATCTTGGATCATAGAAACGACCGAGTTTTCATTATCATAAACAAACGCCCGGACATCTGTGACATGGTATTTGATGGCTTCATCAATTTGAACGATAACATTATCCTTCGTGATAGCACTTTGCGGTTCAATTTCTAAAGGAATCTGTTTAAGTGATACTCGTTCTCTGACTGTATATAAAATAGGGACTAAAAAGTGTAGACCTGGTTCAAGTGTCTTAACATACTTCCCAAAACTCTCAACTACTTTTACTTCACCTTGTCGAACGATAACAGCAGTGCTTGCCAACAGCCAAATCGCGATCGCTATGACAAGAACGATTAAGATAATTTGTACGATGATCATTGAATATACCCTCTTCCATTTTCAAATAATGTATTGTTCACTTGTGTCAGCAAGATCCCATTTTCAACGCCGATGATCTCCAGCATCACATTCTCTGCTGGAATACCGGCAACAACCCGATATTCAGTATACGTACCAAAGATTCGAATGAATCCGGCATAATGATCTGTCGTGGAACGAAAATATTTCCCGACTGCGCGGTTTTCCATATATTCTACGATTTTAGTCACCCTCTTCACTAACCAACTATCCTTAGATTCTGTGCTATCATCATATCATGTTTTGTCTTGCTACACAGTAATTATTTAAACTTTTACTTTCAATTTAATGTAAAAACAAGTAAAAATAAAAAAACCTGCTTTTGCAAGCAACTTAATTGCTTTCCACAATTAAATTGCATACAATCTAATTGTACAAAATCAAAAAAAACAGGAGTGAAGTTAGATGAAAAAAATGTATTCTACAAAGATGATCAACACAGGTGGCCGTTCAGGAGAAGTTCATAGTCCTGATCATTCCTTCGAATTATCCATCGCAGCACCTGGTAAACGGGTCGAAAATGCCACTAACCCAGAACAACTTTTTGCCGCTGGTTTTAGTGCTTGTTTCAACAGTGCTCTTGAACTTGTAAAGCAAAGGAAAGGAATTGATGGCGCATCAACTGTAAGTGCACAAGTTTCACTTTATGCCGAGAATGAAAGTAGTTTTGTTTTAGGAGTAGAGATTGAAGGATTCGTAGAAGGTCTTTCATTAGATGAAACACAAGAATTACTAGAAATTGCTCATACCGTATGTCCTTATTCAAAAGCAACAGCCGGCAATATTGAAGTAACCGTCAAAGCTGTTAGTGAGTAGACTTTCCGATACAAAAAAGCTATGATAAGAAGCGTCAGTATAAAAAGGAGTGAGGACATGAATGACTTAGCACTTGAAAACCAACTATGTTTTCCTCTATACGCCGCTTCGAAAGAAATTATCAAGCATTATAAAGGATTACTGGACCCTCTGGACTTGACCTATACGCAATATCTCGTGATGCTCGTCTTATGGGAGCAAGGAACATTGACAGTAAAAGAATTGGGCGATTCTCTGTGTCTGGACTCTGGAACTTTGACTCCGGTTTTAAAGAAACTCGAAATGAAAGGCTATCTTTCAAGAACTCGCAATCAAGAGGACGAACGTTCTTTAAATGTGTCATTGACAGGAAAAGGGCAGCTGCTCCATGATTCTGCGGTGAATATTCCCAGTAAAGTCAAAGACTTCCTACCATTGTCTCCTACAGAACTAGCTGATTTGCATCGCTTGACGACAAAAATGCTGCATCAGTTTCAGAAAACTAGCTAAAAAAGATCCGACTTACCGGATTGCTCGAAACGTTAGCCGAAAAACTAACTTCTTAAGCGCAGTCCATAAGTCAGATCTTTTTTTGTTGGCTCTCTTTGGACAAGCAAGATCACTGATGGTCTTTTGGCATTGAAAGCTCTTGTTTTTTGGCAGTAATTTTGTCCATTAACATCGCTAACTGCTTTTCTTCGAGACGACCAATCGCCACCTGAAGCATAGCAAAAATCTGATCTTGATTAAGAATCGACTGCAGTACTTCTAATTCAGTCACTTTGGGTTGAAAACGACGTGCTAAAACCGAACCGCTCATTTTGATGCTCGCAACTTCCAGTATGCCTTTATTGACTAATTTTCTGATGACTGATAACGAAGTGTTGCGATTCAAGTTAAAACGCTCACTAAAATCACTGCAACATAGTGGTTCCTGAGCATTCCAAAAACAAATCAGAATCTCCCACTCTTTTTTTGAAAAATTCAAATAATCCATATATGCCCCTTTCTCTTTGCTCATTCCATGAACAATGTTATATAGCTAATTTCCTGAATCCAGTCTAACTGTAACGCTGAATTGAAAAGACTTTTCAGTTATTCTTCATTCATATATCAATAATAATCTATATTTACCATTTTTTCAAAATATTTTTAAGATTATTGAATAAATAAAGCGTAAATTTAAACAAATAAACAGCCGACCACTGATGCTGGTCGGCTGCTCCTTGCGATTTTAGGAAATCATTTATTTGATATTGAAGATAAGGCTTTCATGTTCCTGATCTTTCAAAGAATAACCGCAAGATTCTTTATTTAAATGAGTATAATCGGTTTCGATCATTTGGATTATTTCTTCTTCTGTCAAGAATTCATCTCTTACTAGAATCAATGAGTTCAATAAAACAAACCGTGAATCATACCCAAGTATTTCTGGAAAAAGTTCCCAAAAATTTGAACCATCTATTTGTTGGACAGCACATTTGAAAGAATCAATCAATTGGTGGATGTAAGTATATACCTTAGGGTACTCTACTTCCACAAGGTCAAGCACCTCTTTATCGATCACTTTCTCCAAATAGTCGGCTGTTTCTTTATAGAGCATTAAATCAATCACGCGAATTATCAATCCTTTCATGCGGACAGTTCACAGTCAATCTACTGAAACTTCCTACGTATATATATATCATAAAATCGGCTAAAATTATTCTCATTTTGAGGGAATAACGAAGAAAAAAATGAGAATAACATCACAAAGTATGAGTGAAGCTGAATTATACTCAACAAAACAATGATTTTAGCTAAGAAAAATTCGTTATATATAACGGTAGTATTATTAAAAAAAAGGAGGATTTTTACGGACCTGCTTTAAGAATCAAAAAGGCCCGTAACTTATAAGGCAAACATAGCCAGATAATCTAAGTGTCTTGCATCTGCTATCACAAAAATCACAGTTATCAGGTTTGTTTGCTCTTAGTCACGGACCTGCACCTATTAATGTGCCTGATGATTGACTGAAAGAGATGATGCTGTGCTAGTAGAATGATCATTCTTAGCACGAAGTGCAGATAGAATGGATACTGTATCGATCACTTCTTGTAACAAAGCGCCAAACAACGCTGGGATCACACCCGTGCTGGCAATCAACATTAAAACGATACAAATGAAGATTCCTAGCAACACGGATTGGCGGGCGATTCTCATCGTGTCTTGAGAAATCTGTACGGCTTGAGAGACCTTGCTGAGATCATCTTGTAGTATTACCGCATCTGCTGCTTCCGTTGCAGCACTAGTACCATGGGCTCCCATAGCAATGCCTATATCAGCTGCTGCTAAAGCTGGGGCATCATTGACCCCATCCCCCACCATGATGATCGGGCGTTCAGCTGGTTCTGTTTCTTTTATAACGGCAATTTTTTTTGCCGGCAAGCAGTCTGCTAGAACGGTTTCGATCCCTGCTTCAGCTGCGATCTTCCGAGCAACGAATGCTTGGTCACCTGTCAACATGATCGTCTTTTTCAATCCTTGATGACGCAACTGCTCAACCGTTTGTTTGGCTTCCTTGCGTAATGTATCTTCAAAAAAGATCGTTCCTATCCATTGGTCATCTTTCCCAACACAAACATTGGTTTTAGCTTCATCTACACCAACTGCTCCAACAAATTCAGGTTTACCGATTTTGATCTTGTGTCCAGCAACTGTTGCTTCGATCCCTTGCCCTACCACTTCTTTCAAGTTGGTGACTGGCAGCAAAGTCAGCTTTCGTTCCATAGCAGAAGCAACCAGAGAGCGGGCGAGAATATGAGTGGAATCCTGCTCAGCACTAGCCGCAATGCGCAAAAGCTCTTCGACCGATAGTTGATCAGCAGTCACAGTTATTTTTTCAACGTGCAACTTTCCCTCTGTCAATGTGCCTGTTTTGTCAAAAGCGATCGTTTTTGCTTTGGCTAATTTTTCGATCGTGGTGCCGTTTTTCATGACAATCCCATTGCGGCTTGAGCGACTCATGCCTGCTACTAAAGCTACTGGTGCTGCCAAGATTAATGGACAAGGTGACGCCACTACTAGGACTTCCGCAAAGCGGACAGGATCTTTTGATACAAACCAAGCAATCCCCGCAATCACATAGGCTGCCAACGTAAATGGTACGGCATACTGATCCGCTAAACGAACAAAGCGCGCAGGTTTTGCTTCAGATTCTTTGACTAAACGAACAAGAATTTGATATTGGCTATCTGCTGCTTTTTTCGTCACTTCAAAAGTAATCGCAGTTTCCCCATTGACTGAGCCAGACATCAATTCATCACCAGGATTTTTCTCTACAGGTCGTGACTCACCAGTCAAGGATGATTCATCGACAAGGGTATTTCCTTCAGTGACACAGCCGTCTACGGGAACGATTTCTCCCGGGCGGACGATGACCAGATCACCAATAGCTAGTTCTTCAACCGGAACATCTTTTTTATCATTCAGCCGATGGGCGGTCTGTGGAGAACGTTGCAACAGTTGCCGAAGTTCTCGGCTGGCTTGTTTGCTGGCGTATTCTTCCAAACTATCGCCGCCTGTCAGCATGATCAAAACCATCAAACTGGCCCAATATTCGCCAACAGCAAGTGTAGCAACAATGGCTGTGATCGCTAACAGATCCACGCCATATTTTCCTGAACGCAATGTTTGGATCATGTCGATCAACATCGTCAACGCTGTCAATCCGCCGATGATCGCGATCAAACCAAAAGCAATGGGAGGTCGATCAAAGCCAAATTCAGCGATCAACGCCGCAGCTCCTACGCCGATGGCAATCAAAAATTTACTTAAACGATTCATTTTATGCACCTCACCTTTCACCAAAAGCGTACCACTTGCAGGAATGAAATGAAACAAAAAACCGTTAAATGAGAAAGAGAATCGTTAACGTAGCAGGCTTTCAAGCCGTTTTCAAAGTTCATCCGCCTCATTGTAGATAAACCTACTGCTGGTGTTTTAAGGTAGCACGTCAAATCTCCCGAATCATTCATACCCAAGAAAATAGCCTATCCGCGTTCACTGATTGCTTTGCGAGGAGAACAGCGTTATCTCGGACATAAACCCGTTGTCCATGTATAATTGATAGTAAGAGATTGATGAAACATCGATAAAATTGTAAAGGAGACGGATCAAATGAAAAAACACTGTAGGTGCGGAAAAAAACTAGATGGTGCTGAAACGAAATGTGCTGCTTGCAAACAAAGCAAAAAACAAAAAATCGAGTCACTTGAGAAATTTGTCAAGTATGGCAGTTTTGCCTTGGCCGCCCTTTCTTTAGTACTAAAAGTAGTCAAAGATCGGGAAAGCTGAGTTCTTATCCTTAGACAGACAAAAAAACGCCGAAATGGCGTTTTTTTGTCTGTCTTTCTGACCAACGTGCATTAGTCTGTGATCGTGCTGTCTAACTGCCAATTGACTTTTCCTTGATAGGTTCCTGGGGAAAGGGTCTCTATCTTAGGGGCAAACCGTAAATAACAATCATACTGACTTAAATCGAGAGAGAGAGCTTTATCGCTAGGCGTCTGCTCAAAAAGTACTTTTTTATCTGAAGTAATGGTGAAAAACAATGAATTATCAGTAGAATCGTATAGAACTAGTTGGACTTCATCAGCCAATGAGGCGCCACTATTCATAAATGGGGTGGTTTGTCCCGATAATTTCCATGTACCTTCACTCGTATTGCTGATTGCGAGAGGCTTGCTGGTTGTTGCAATTGGAACTTTTATTGATATCAAGCCATTAGAATCCATTGCTCGAGCCAACTCGTTGATTGTGACTGTTGTTCCTTTGAAAGATTCTGGGACTGATTTTAATTCGACGATTCCTCGAAAATCAATGGCAAAGTAATGGATTGCTGATGAATTGCCTTCTGTGTCAACGACATATGTTGCAAAATAATAGGTAGTCCCTGGGGAAAGATCACTCGTCTCTGACTCTAAAGTGTAGTGGAAGGGATCTGACAAATCTGTTCGTTCAAGAACTGTTTTTAGAGTAAAGTCTTCTTCCTGTAATTCCTTCTCTTGTGAAAATAAATCACTTATAAATAATTGCGCCTGCGTAGAATTACTATCTTCCACAGAGATGTCAGTATAGGCATTTCGATTTTGTCGAAGGATCGGCGCAGTTTTCTGCGCTTCTGACATTGTGGCTTGTCCGCTGGTCAATGTTGGTGGGAATTTGCCTTTTACCGTATAAAAATGGGTAGCGGCTCCTCCTGAAGTAAAACTGGATATAAAAGCATTTCCACTAAAGGTAGTCTCAACTGGTATTACTTCATCAATATTCGCATCTATAGGGGTCCCACTATACTTGACCCTAAAATGAACAATATAGGCATTCCCTTTTTCCAATTTCGGCAATACCACACTTATTTGTCCTGTCTCTCTTATATATTCGATTGGGGACCCCCCATCAGGAAAACCGTTGATCATAGTATCTTCTGGTTTACCAAAATAGACAGTATCTTTCACAGATACATTATCTGGAAGTGTGAGTTTGAGTTTAATCCCTGGATTCAAACTTGATAGATCGCTTGTTTGTTTAAAATCAATATAGGTTGCATAAGTAATCTCTTTACTTGCATCCACTTCAATTGGTTTATCCATTACTGTTCCCGTGTCCAGCATAAACTGATCTGGCTCTCTTTGGAAGACACCCGTCCGCATATCAATTTCGACTAGACCTTGAACATCGACGAAAGCGACTGCTTTGTTTTGGGCAAATCCGCCATTGGCACCGGTAAAACCAAAATAAACTGGCGCCGAATTTGTTAAATTAAGATTGTTTTTAAAAGTATCATCGACAGGAATCGATACATCTACATTAAAATCTGGAACAGCATAATGAAATTGTTGCGTAGATTCATTGTAATCCACGATAAAGGTATGCCAATTTCCATCGGAAATGTCCGTAACGCCAACCGTGTTATAGTGATTTAAGACTTTATCCACCATCAGCCAGCCGTCTGTCGTATAAGAAGCATCGGAACCAGGGTAAGACCAAGCAATATGGTGTCCCTTTGTTGTCACATCACGATCCATCATCCGATCAGTAGCAAGGATACCGCCATTATTGTTGTAATATGTATCAAATTCAATTGCGATACTATTTGCGATTGCACCTTGACTAAGTGGGTCTGATCCAGAAATATTCGACCAAACTCCAATTGTTGATCCAGCTTCTGAAGCTAGTGCTTGAGGCCCGCTACTTTGCAACACAAAAGCCAGTCCGTCGCTATCATTAGCCGTATTCTCAATATAGAAAGCCATTTCCAAATGGAAATCTCGTGTGAAAGAAATCGGATTGTTGAACCAAACTGCCCCGCTAGAATTTATGGTTGTGTCATTGATTTGAACGTAGTTATGCCCTTCTACACCTTGCAATGAACCTGCTTTACCTGCAGTAGAGATCATTACTTGATTAATTGGTAAAGTAGCAAAGTCCGGCGCAGTGACCGCCGCAAAGACTGTTTGCTGTCCTTGCAACAGCCAAAAAGTTCCTATAAAAAGAAGCGATAAACAAAAAGATTTTAGCATTTTTTTCATTCTTCTCACTCACTTTCATCGGAGTTTTTACGCCGCTTCACTAACAAGAAAAGGATGATTGCAATCAATAGAATGATTAAAGCAATCAATAGATAGAACAGAAAATTTCTTTGAGCGATAGCCGCTGCATACATCGTAGTTCGGTTGACAGCTTTTGCTGCTTGACGATCGATAACGACCTTATCATCAAAAACCCATGTGCCTCGCTGAGAGGATAATTCGATGCGAATCGTATAAGTGCCCGGTTTGAGTTCTTCTTGTTCAAATTCACTATAGAGATCTAAGACAGAGTTTTGTGCGAATTGAAAATTTTCTGACTTAAAGCCACCGACGATAGCTTGATTCTTGTCACGTATCGTCGTATTCACGGAAATATTCCCAAATGCGACGGGACGAATATTACTGATACTGCTTTTTAAAGTTGGCTTGCCATTTTTTTCGACTGCTTTAGTTTCAACTAGTTTTAAATCTGGCTTTGGCAGCTCTTGTAGACTTTGACGCATTCGTACCCCTAACTGCAACTGATAGTTTGATTCCAAACTTGCATCAGCTTCGTGAGCAGTTTCCTGAGGTTTGACTTCTTCGAACAAAAAAGCCCCTAAGATTTCTCCGTCAAACACTGTTTCCTTTAAATCAAGTGTAAAAATCACCTTTCGTTCCTCACCAGATTTTAGGCGTACTTCTTGAATGGGGTTTGAAACAAAGCTAGTAAAAGACTTACCTCCATAGTATTCGGCCGTTTTCTTTCGTTGATAACTGATGATTCCAGTGGAAGCAGAATAACTATTCAGTGCATCAGCGGTGATCGTTATCTCTTCGGAACTCGTATTGTGTACGGCGATAATCAATTCCTGAACAGTCTCTTTATTTACCAGCAAATCGAAATAAGTTGCTTCACTTGCTTGATTTTGGGGAAGTTCTGGTATAACAGTAAATCTGGGGGTCTCAGCATAACCACGAGTCACAGGAAAATAAACAAAGCTGATAAATAAAAAGATCCATACTGCATTCTGAAGAAGTCTTCTCATTGTCATCCATCCTATTACTGTGCTTGATAAGAATTAGATAATGTCCACGTAATCGTTCCTGTATAGTCACCACTATAAACATTTTGTTGGGGAACGGTCAACGTTGTGGTCGAAAAATCAAAGGTATTGATTGCTAACCCAGTTGCGCCATCTGCGGTTGCTACTGAAGTAGGATCGGTAGCTCCAGCAACCAATTCAGCATTTGCTGATAAAGCTGCATCTCCTGCTGTTTCGGTACCTTTTAGTGTAATCTTTGCATTTGCTAATTCTTTTTGATCGGCATTCGAGATTTTTGATAATTTTGCTGTTAATTGCCAACCAACTGTGTTTGTGGACCACGAAAATCAGAAACAGATAACGTTTCATTTGATACCGTGGTGATCACTTTCTCTTGTTGAGCGAAATCTGCGATATTCCCAGTACCAAAATCAAAATTTGAAACACTATCAAGGGACAAAATCCCTGGATTGATGGTTAGTGATGCTTCACTGGTCATTGAAGTAGATGGATTTGCTTCCGCAGCTAAACCAGTCACTGGGACCCCTAAACTACTTATTCCTAAAATACCTAATGCCAACACCATTTTTTTCATAAGTCATTCCTTCTTTTTTGTTTATTAAACAAGATGCCAATTTTCTGGCAATACTTTCATTTTTTCAACCACAAAAAAATGATTGTTTCTTCATCGCCTCACATTGACTTCTCATTTGTACTTAGTATAATCAAAAGTACCAAAAAAACGGATCACAAAACCTTACAAATAGGCTTCATATTGTGCGTAAAAATGGAGCAAAAAAGGAGAATACTGATGTACCGAGAGTTCATTTCTCCCGCAGAGGAAAAAAAGCTTGATATATTCAAAGCAGTATGTAACACCAATGGAATCAGCTTATTAAAATTATCAAGAGTATTGAAAATCCCCATCAAAAGCTTGCAAAAACATATCTACTTTTTGAATGAAGACTTGAAATATCTGTCCGTCAACCTTTGTCTCGCCAAAAATTCCTACAACCAATATTGTATCGAAAGAAATGGAGATAGTGCCGAACCTTCTTATTCACAGCTGGTCTATCATTACTTGCTCAGTTCTCCACAATATCAACTGTTTCAGTACCTTATTGGGCATACAGATTCTTCAATGTCCCAGTTATGTTCGGATCTTCACGTTAGCCAATCTCACATGTATCGTCTGATAAAAAAAGTCAGTCTAATATTAAAGAAATTTCACCTCTCAATCTATTCCAATGAAGAAAATATTGTCGAACTTGCTGGAAGAGAGTTGGATATCCGCATCTTTATTTATAGTTTTCTTACGCAAAGTGCACCAACCGAGTTTCAGCTTTTATCTGATCAATATATAACAGAATTCGAGCAATTCAACAGCTTTTTTGATGCTACTCTCTTAGATCAGTTGACTAAAAATAAATTGTTTGCCTTTTGGAAAACAATTACCATCCGACTTTCTCAAAAGAAATATTTGCCTGAAATCGAGAAAAAAGCTCAAGCACTCTTGAACTTTTACTCCTTTTTGCCGATGGAAGTTCTCGATTCGTTCTTTTTCTCCAAAACTAATTTAGATAAACGGATCGCTCAAGCCGAATACTTGTATTTAAATTTCTTTTTGCATATTTTCCTTCCTGCAGTTGTTGATCGCCAAAAGATTCAAGAGAGTATTGCGCTGGTTTACCAATCAAAAAAGCCTCTCGTTCATTTTTTTATTGATATGATCGAAGATTGGCGACAAAAATTTGTGCCGACTATGAAGCAAGATTCATTTGACCAACTTCTAAACAGTTGTCTCTTATTTTTTAATCTATCGATTTTTATCGATGTTGATTTGCTGAAAGTTTGGAATTTAGACTATAACTTGCCCGATGAAAGTTCGATTGACAACAATAGTCAAACTTATACAGCAATTGCTCACTTGTTAACAGAACATGTCAATACCTTTCCAAACAATGATTTAGACAAAGAATTCTTTCACCGTAAACAATTGCGTTATCTTGCCCAACTACTCTATCTGGAAACCACCATGCATGAAAGTCCAACTATTCGGATTTACTTTCGAACAACGATTCAATATCGAACCAAAATGCTGATAGAAGCCCGTATCCGATCTATCTACTCAGAGAAGTCGGTCTCATTCACTAAAGATATCGAAGGGGCGGACTTGATTATTACCGACAATTACGAAGAAGTAGCGATAACGGAAAAGCTTCTGCTACTCTCAGATATACTTAATATGTATGAATGGGAATCTTTGTTTGCAAAAATCAATCAAGTAATTACCAAAAAAATGTTTGCCCTCACTTGCAAATCCTCTTGTTGAAACAAATTTTTTATCATGATTCCATAAAAAAAGCGAAGCTGAAATATCAGATGGGTTCCTTGCTAAAGCAATGCAAGGCCTCTGTATTTCTTACTTCGCATTTTTTATTGTCGTAAGCGTTTTTTAACAACGGGTTTTAAGCAAAGAAGCTTCCGCCTGTTACACTATAGACTTGTCCTGTGACATAGCTGGCTTCATCTGACGCTAAGAAAACATAAACTGGCGCTAATTCAACGGGTTGGCCAGCCCGTTTTAATAATTCTTTTTGTCCAAACTCAGGGATCGCTGATTGTGGTTGTCCTCCTGAAATTTGTAGTGGTGTCCAGATTGGTCCTGGTGCTACAGTATTCACGCGAATACCTTTTGAACTCAATTGTGCTGCCAATCCTTTACTAAATGAAGTGATCGCTCCTTTGGTTGCTGCATAGTCTAACAGATGAGCACTAGGTTCTGCACTTTGGATGGAAGTAGTGGTAATGATACTGCCGCCAGCCGGTAAATAATCCAGGGCTTCTTGAACTGTCCAATACATGGAGATGATATTCGTTGTAAATGTGTCCGTGATTTGTTGGGTGGTCAAATCTTTAATATCTTTGACCGCTTGTTGCATACCTGCATTCAAGACCAAAATATCTAAACCATCCAACGCTTTCGCTGCATCATGAACCAACTGACGCGCAAAAGATTCGTCTTTCAAATCGCCAGGAATCAATACAGCTTTTTGACCTGCTTCTTCGATGATAGTCTTCACTTCTTGGGCATCTTCTTCTTCAAAAGGCAAGTAGTTGATAGCCACATCCGCGCCTTCTTTAGCAAAGGCAATGGCTGCTGCACGACCGATGCCTGAATCCCCGCCTGTGACTAATGCTTTGCGGCCTGCTAATCGTCCTGAACCATTGTAGCTAGTTTCACCACAATCTGGTACTGGCTGCATTTTTCCTTGGACCGCTGGTGCTTCCTGTTCCTGCTTTTCAAATGTGCCGTTATAGTACTTCGTTAATGGATCATTGATTTTTTTTGACATGTTCATTTCCTCCTTATTTTTTTCATGCTCGTCATGTAGAACCATGACCTTACTTAAAAGTGTAGAGGAATGTTCATGAAATGAAAAACGAAACGCTCACTTCATGGAAAAATGCGTTTTTTTTGCAATTTTTGAAAAAAAGGACCACGAATCCTTAAGGATTCGTGGTCCTTTGATTTATTTTGCGGTTATTGTTAATAGCGCGTCACGGAGAGCCTCATAATCAGATGCTGTTTGTAGGAACAGATCTGGCTGACTTTGGTGACTATCTACCGTATTTGACGACTGAGTACAGTTCCTTTTTACTCTTCTTTTTGTGCGGCTTATGCGGGTTGCTCTTTTTAACCGGTTATTTATTGAATCACCGTTCTTTCCAAGGATTGGCTCATCTATTCGATGTTTCCGGTAAACTGGTGACAGACTTCGTCACGATTTTTGCATTAGGGGTCACACTGATGAACATGGCGATCATGGGGATGTTGCTGCTTGTATTCATCTACTTGCTTGGGGGCCAGCTATCAGGCCCATTACTTGGTGCTGTTCTGACAGTGGTTGGCTTTAGTGCTTTCGGAAATCACTGGAAAAATAGTCTGCCGATTTTGATTGGGGTCGTTCTTGCCACACGTTTAGGCTTTACCACTGAGACTTCGACCTTTCAATTGCTGTTGACTGCGATTTTTGGAACAAGTTTAGCACCAATCAGCGGCTACTATGGACCAATTGCAGGAATCTTTGCCGGTATTGCCCATGCGGCGTTAGTAAGCAATATTACCTACTTACATGGCGGGTTGAATCTTTATAATAATGGTTTTTCCAGTGGCTTTGTGGCGGCAGCTATGGTACCTTTGTTAGATGAGATCAACCAAATCAAAAGGCGGATGAACCAATGATAGAAAAGGAACAAGCACGGCGGATCGTGGATGAAGTGGTCACCTACTTTCTTTCCCACGACTGCCCTCATATCACTACTGAGATGTCTTTCGAAAAAACAGGATTTCGAGCCATTATTGCTGGGACCTGTCCAGAAGAGCCCAGTGATTTAGCCGTATTTGCGGAAATGTTGAATACCCCACGAGACATTGCGCTAGAAAGTTATTATATTGAACTTTTAGGCGGGCACCAGTCGATTCATGAAGAAAAAGACTTTTATTTATTAGGATTGTTGATCGATGAAGCAACAATCAGTTACGAAAAGGATCGCTTGATCATTACATTGTTTCGAAAAAAATATTGAAGGCCATGGGATCTCTTTGATGAAGGAGGTCCCATGGTTTTTCGTTTACAACGGTCTCTTGATACACGGAATGCGTTGAAAAGGTGAACCTTTGGTTAACAGCTCCCAATACAAAGGAGGGCATCATGAAATTGTTTTCATGACAAAAATGAAAGTTTATTGATAGGTTTTTCACACTACAATTGTTTTTACGCCCGCTATAATTCTCTTTAGACTTTACAAATTAAAGGAAGTGAGAATAGATGAAGAAATTTTGGATCGGCCTGGGTATCCTAATGATCGTTTTGTTTGCCGGGTTACAAATTGCTGAGAAAGTCATCATGGGCGGCCAAAGTTACTATGTTCAGATCACGACCGATGGCGAAAAGATCGAAACCGAAGACGATCGAGGCAATCAAGTGATCGAATATAAATATGAACTACCTGGTTACGACAAAGACGCAAAGAAGAAAAATCTGGAATTCTTAGGGATGAAAGATCGTCCTTTGAAAAAAGACGCTTACTTAAAAATTACCTGGAATCAAAACAAGGGCGTGACTTCCTATGAAGAAGTGCAAAAGAATGCTATTCCTGAAAAAGCGTTGAAACAATTAGAAAGTGAACGGTGATAAACAAATGGCAAAAATTATTGAAGCAAACGAATTAACGAAAGTTTACGGCAAAAATAATGAGAAAAAAACCGAAGCCCTAAAAGGGATCAGCTTTGTGATTGATAAAGGCGAGTTTATTGGTATTATGGGTGCTTCCGGTTCTGGTAAATCAACGTTGTTGAATATTTTATCCACATTGGACCATCCATCTTCCGGAAACATCCGCATCAACGAAAAAGATATCACAAAATTACGCGGTGATGCATTGGCAGATTTTCGCAGTAGAGAAATCGGCTTTATCTTCCAAGATTTCAATCTACTAGAAAATCTAACGGCTTCTGAAAACATTGCTGTGCCTCTCTCTTTACAAGGCGTACGGCCGAAAAAGATCAAACAGCTCATTCAACAAGTCGCGAATCGCTTATCCATCAGCCAAATTTTGGATAAATATCCTTCCGAGATCTCTGGTGGTCAAAAGCAAAGGGTAGCCGCTGCGCGAGCATTAATCACCGAACCAACGATCTTGTTTGGGGATGAGCCAACGGGTGCCTTGGATTCAAAAAGTGCCAAGGATTTATTAGACATGATGGATGATTTAAACAAAAATGACCAAGTATCGATCTTACTCGTAACACATGATCCCCTTTCGGCAAGTTATTGCAAGCGAATCTTATTTATCAAAGATGGTAAGATCCATCAAGAAATCAAACGAAATAATCAAACCCAAGAAGACTTTTATCGTCAGATCTTAGTCATCTTAGGAAATCTGGAACAGTAGGAGGATAATGGTATGCTTTGGAAATTATCACTTACTGGTATCAAAGGCCGCTTAAAAGACTACATCGTCTTGTTTTCTGGTCTGGTTATGGCTTCTGCCATCTTTTATATGTTTCATTCAATGGCTAGTAATGAAGAATTCTTGAAAAACAATTCAACGATTGGTGTCGTTGTCATTATCTTTCACTTTGGAACGGTCTTACTAGGAATCATCACATTTGCCTACATTCTCTATGCCAATTCTTTCTTAATGTCGATGCGGCAGAAGGATTATGCCATGTTTATGGTGTTAGGAGCAAAAGGACGAAAAATCGCCCAAATGATCTTCATCGAAACATTTTTTGTAGGGATTATTGCAACCATTGCTGGTGCTTTAGCAGGTATCGGATTGACGAAAATTGTCAATGATCTTTTAGTACAACAGTTAAATATAAAGATTACTCATTTTTCGCCATTCAATGTAAAAGCACTTGTGATCACACTGGTCTTTTTTGCCATTCTCTTCCTGATCGCAGCAATCGTCAATGCTTCAGCCATTGCCAAAAAAGCCATCTTGGATTTGTTGAGAGAAACTAGTACACCTGCACAAATCAAGCAAAAATTCCCATTCTTATTGGTTCAAACCCTTTTGGGGATCTTCTTTCTTGGAATCGGTTATTATGTTATGAGCGATCTAATGAAATTTCAAATTATGGGTATTGCGATTGCCCTAGTCACGATCGTTTTGGGAACCTATCTAGTTTTCCGCTCTGTGATCGTATTGATTTTGACATTATTAAAGAAATCAGATGCCATCGCACTGAAAAAATTGAATAATTTCACTTTGTCTCAGTTAAACTTCCGTATCCGTGACTATACGCAGATGCTTTCGTTAGTATCCATGCTGTTCGCATTAGCACTGGGCGCATTAACCGTTGGCCTTGGTTTCAGAAATGAAATCCCTAAAATGACCAAAGCGATGACCTCTTATGACTTGGTTCTGAATAATGCCCAAACTGTCGACCAACAAAAAATTGCGGATTTACACCCAACATTGAATGTCAGCTATCGCCAAAAAGAGGATGACACAGCCGTTTATTACATTCAAGAAGAATTTGACAAAGATCCTTTGATCGTTACAGAACAGGGAGATCTTAGTCAGAGAGATGGTTACCGCTCACTAAATGGCCAAGCGATCGCAGCTGATCTTGCAGAACAGGACCAGCTGCGCAGCTTTGAATTGCCAGAACAGCGAGGGAAAGAAGTCAAGCTGCTTTCTGCCAATGCCTTTGAACAAGTGAACGCACCCGAAACGATCTTACAAGTCATTCAAGTCAAAGACTTTGAAGCTGTCCTGCCAAAATTAACAGCACTTGCTAAGCTGGATCAAAAAAACAATCCATCCTTAGCAGGAGAAAGTAATCTTATGCAACGAGCGGATGCTTATGACACATTCAACGGCATTTTCTCAGGATTTGAATTCATGGGCTTCTTCTTAGGAATTGCCTTTCTAACAATGTTAGCTAGTTGCTTGATGTTCAAAATCCTTTCAGGGGCTAATAGTGATATTATGCGCTACACCATGCTTAGAAAAATCGGTGCTCGCAATGGGCTTCTGAAAAAATCGATCCGCAAAGAGATCGGCGTGCTTTTCTTAGTCCCAGGATTATTAGGAATCGTTCACGTACTATTCGGACTGCAAATGTTTAAAATGCTATTGAGTGATCCCTATGATCAGATCTGGTTACCATTTGCGATCTTTGTTGCCCTTTATGCCGTTTATTATCTTTTAACGGTATGGCTCTACACCAATATCGTTTTAAAAAATACCGGAAAACAATAAGCACCCGCAAAATGAACACAGTGAAATAGACAGCAAAAAACCTACGTCCAGTGTGAACTGACGTTGGTTTTTATTTTGATCTGAAGCACTCGTCTTTGTTTTCGAAAATGAGCTGATTTTCTCAGCAACATCCCTTTAACAGCTTCTATGTCAACACATGCTTTTTATTGGATTCAGTTGGTTGGTTTATATCCGAGATGCATGGCTACAGTACCTCCACTATAGCTTTTGACAACTATATTAGTCAGTCCTGCTGATTGAAAGTAGTGAGACAACTCTTCTTTGCCAGGAAAATCTCTAGCTGATTCTTGCAACCAAGAATATTCTTGGTAACTTTTAGCAAACAGTTTTCCTAACAGCGGCATAATGAATCGGAAATACGCATAATACAGCTGCCGCCAACCAATTAAAGTGGGCTGTGATGTTTCCAGACAAACCACTTTTCCGCCAGGTTTTACGATCCGCTGCATTTCTTTTAGAACGGTTACAAGATCAGGAACATTTCTCAGACCAAACCCGATCGTCACAACATCAAACGTATTGTCTGCAAAAGGAAGTGCCATTGCATTTCCTTGCATCCATTCGATCTTTGTCTTTTGCTCCGCTGCTTTTTTCTTTGCCGCAGCCAACATATTCTCACTAAAATCAATGCCGATCACGTTCCCAGTAGATCCTGTTGCTTCTGCCAGTGCCAATGTCCAATCTCCTGTTCCGCAGCAGACATCAAGGATATCATTACCTGCTTGGACTTGCATCCGTTTCATCGTATCTTTTCGCCAGCGTTTATGTTGTTGAAAAGAAATCACAGTATTCATCTGGTCATAGTTCTCCGCAACACGCTCAAAAACGTGATGGACACGTGCTTCCTTGCCTTTGTCGCCTATCAACCTCTACACCATCCTTTTGCCTTCCAATCACGCAACCTGCGTAACCAAACGATTGAAAGCTTTTTCCATTTACTACAAAATTTAGTGTAGCATGGATAGTCAAAAAAAAAAAAATTCCTGTTTAAATCTGCATATTTTCTATTAACGTCTCTATTCTTTTCACTCTCAGTTTTCGTAACTCTTCAAACCATTAGTAGAATTGGTGGTAACGCAGCAGAAAGGCTATATAGATTCAGGAACATTTCTAAAAAAAGGCTCCTGCGACATGGACACATCGCAAGAACTTTCTCTTATAGATCAGCAATTATTTGCTTTGGTCCAGTTTCAGCAGTTACTGATTTTTTTTCTTTCTTGATTTGAAGAAACCAAGACTACCGATCGCAACCAGTGCAGCACCGATCATTGATGCAAACCAAGTACTTTCACTGCCAGTTTCGGCAAGTATTTGCCTCCACTATTATTACTATTGATGTTGTTGCCACCGCTGATGTTCCCATTGCCGATGATATTGATTCCACCGTTATTGCCATTACCGATATTATTTCCTCCGGTATTGCCGCCACCAGTGTTACCACCACCAGTGTTGCCACCGCCAGTGTTACCGTCGTCAACTCCAGCAACCGGTACTGTGACTGTAGCAGCTGCACTGCGGTATTCTTTGCCACCAGCAACGACACTCGCAACAACATATAAATTATCTTTTGGTTCGACGCGATTGGCTGCTACTACGATCCGGTAATTGCCTTCACTGTCTGTCGTACCAGTGCCCACCACTTCTCCTTGAGCATTAGAGATTTCAATGGTTACATTTGGATCAGCTTTCCCCGTAACCGGATACCCAGATGATTCATTGCCGCTGATTGTTGCAGTAGGTGCGGCAACCGTCACGGGACTAACGACGATACTCATCGGATCACTGACATATTTCCCATCAGTTTGTGCAGTAGCCGTCAACACATCTCCTTCCGATAGCTCGGCTACATTGATACGCCAATTGCCAGCTTCATCCGCTCTTAATTCAAGTGGTGCGGCAAAGGCACGGGTGGTGTTCAACCCACCCAGAATTCGCGCCATCACTGGTGCTGCTTCATTGATGATCAGAATGACTGAAGAACCTGGCTCTGCGGTTCCGCTGACTGTTTCGTCCCCGGCAATCGCTGGATCAATGAGTGGCGTAGCCGTTTTTTCCATAGGTACTGTGATTGGTGTATTACCACTGCGGTAGTCTTTGCCACCAGCGGTTACGATCGCTGCGACGTTCAAGTTTTCTTCTGGGTCCACTTGATCTGGCGCGATCACGATTCGGTAATTGCCTTCTTCATCGGCTGTGCCGGTGCCCACAACTTCGCCTTGAGCATTGGTGATTTCAATCACTGCATTAGCCACTGTTTCCCCAACAACGGGATAGCCATCGGTCTGATTGCCGCTGATTGATGCGGTTGGTGCATCAACTGTCAAGCCATCCACTGTTACTGTGATTGGGCACTTGGATCCTTGCCATCGGTTTCTGCCACGACAGTTATAGTGTCGCCTTCCGAAACTTCTGGTACTTCAGCGGTCCAGTTACCTTCCTCATCTGCTTCAACGACGACGGGATCTTTGTCGCCATTGGTGATGGTGACAGTTGAACCTGGTTCTGCCGTTCCGCTAATTGTATCGTCTCCGGCTGTGACGGGATCAATCGTTGGGATTCCTGTTTGGTTGTCTTCTGGTACAGTGATCGGCGTGTTGGCGCTGCGGTAGTCTTTGCCACCAGCGGTTACGATCGCTGCGACGTTCAAGTTTTCTTCTGGAGCTACTTGATCTGGCGCAATCACGATCCGGTAATTGCCATCACCGTCGGCAGTACCACTACCTACGACTTCTCCTTGGGCATTGGTGATTTCAATGTCTGCATTCGCAGTTGTTCGACCAGCTACAGGATAACCATCTCTCTGGTTACCAGTAATTGATGCAGTTGGTGCAGAAACACTTATTCCGCTGACGATGACACTGACGGGTGTACTTGGCTCTTTGTCACCAACAGTAGCTACCACAGTCACTGTTTCGCCTTCAGAAACTTCCGGTACATTCGCAGTCCAATCACCTTGGTCATTCGCAACGACCGTCACTGGCTCTTCTCCGCTGACAGTTACCACTACATTGGCGTTCGGTTCAGCTGTACCGCTGATCGTTTGATCCCCGGCATTCACCGGATCGATCGACGGCGTTTCAGTTTGGTTTTCTTGAGTATCGGCTGGCACAACAACCGGTGTTGCTCCACTACGATAGTCTTGCCCTCCGGCAGTCACAATTGCTGTAACATTCAAGTTTTCTTCTGGGGCGACTCGATCGGGGGCAATTACGATGCGATAGTTGCCATCGCTGTCAGTCGTTCCACTGCCGACAACGTCTCCTTGAGCGTTCGTGATCTCAATCGCTGCATGCGGTGTTGCTTTCCCAATGACCGGATAGCCATCTGTTTCATTGCCACTAATGGAGGCTGTAGGTGCTGCAACGGTCAAACCTGCGACGCTCACTGTCACTGGCTCGCTTGGATCTTTGCCATCTGCTTCTGCCACAACGGTCACTGTTTCCCCTTGAGAGACTTCTGGTACCTCGGCTGTCCAGTTGCCTTGGGCATCCGCTACTGCTGTGACTGGCTGTTCATTTCCGATAGTCACTGTTACTGTTGAATCTGGTTCTGCTGTTCCGCTGATAGTGGTGTCACCAGCCGCAACAGGATCGATGGTTGGTGTTTCCGTTTGTTCTGCTGCAGGTTCTGCTGCTAACCAGATGGAATTATTGCCATCCTCATCTGTAAATAAATCAAGTGTGAGTAGATTAGATTGAGAAAAAGTACCTGCAAATCGAGCTTCGTATGGATTCGACGGATTCGTCACACCATTTGCAATCAGCTCTGAAGTCGTTGGTGTCGTCACGGTCGTTGGCATCCAACTGTCGTTTGACCTAAAACAGATGCCGATGCGATTTGATCAGCAAGATCTGTCGTTCCATTCAACACAGCTTGTGCAGCATCGACGGTAACATTCAGAGTGGCTTTAGCTGTGTTGACTGTTTCTTGGACAAGTGTATTGACGCCATCGATCAATGAGCCAATCCCAGGAATGTTACTTGCTCCGCCCAAGATGCTCACTTGGATTTGCGCCTGTTTCAAGTTCTCCAAAATGGATTGGATGCGTTGGTTGACCACAATAAATAAGCCGTCATTCACATTGGCAATCAAGGCACGTTCATTATCTGTCAATCCAGCAGGCACTTCAAAATCGGCTTGTCCAAATTGTCCTAACTGATTCAATAAATCCAATTGTTCATAGATGTCATCTAGATTGACGGATACTACTTGACTGATATCAACGATGGAAGCTGCTTGATACAATAAATTTGGAAAGCCATTAATCGTCTCTGGAATCCCTAATGCATCCGCTAAGTTCTGATTCACAAGAGCATCCACCGTTCCTACCAATGTGTCAACAGCAGGCGTAAGCGTTCCAATCAGTGTTTGGATAGCGGCAATATTTTCAAGTTGCAGAGTGATATTTGTTGATACCCGGGCATTGCCATTTGGTTGTACAAAGCCAGTCAGCCCTTTTGGCACACCAACGATTGCTACTTTATCACCGTTTAAGACGTCAAGCGTCACCGCATTCGATCCGCTGATGGTAAAGTTGACTGGGTTGGTATCTCCAGGATTTGAATATGGCGCTGCAGCACTTGTTGCAGAATCATTTGATGCTTGGACATTACTAAAAATCTCAGCAGAAACCAATGATGCTTCTGCGATCTTTGGTTCCCACAACAATGTAGTGGGAACAACCACAGAACTCGTCAGTAACATCCCGCTGACCGTTAAATTCGCTAGTAGCGATTTTTTGTTTATTGCGCGTCTTTTTCTCCTTGAATTCATTATTTTTTTATAGTCATTGCCCTTCATTCTTACTCCTCCTATTCAAATAAATACAACCAACAAAAGTGACCAACCAACTTTGGCATTCGTCTTTTGATGTTCGCTATGATCACATATTCGGAGAAAGAGATCACAAACAAAAAACGTTTACAAAATAAAAAAAACACCCATTCAAATACTCGAAAAAATCTCAATTACATTTTTCAACATACCAGAACGATTTCCGTGCTTTTTTTGTGATTAAATAACTAAAATATTCATTTATTTAAGCAAATTCTAACATTTTTATTTTTATACAACAAATTATTAACACCATGAAAAATTAAAAAAATTTTATTGGAAATAAAATAACAAAAATCTTTTACTTTTATCGCCATCGTTAATTATTTATTACCTGTGCTCCTCTTTACGCAAAAAAATCATTAAAAAGAGATTTTTTTGATTTTACTCCTTTTTATTAACAAAAATTAGAAACTTTTTAATGTTCTCAGAATACGCTTCCATCTTTTCTTCTAATATTTATTTTGTAAAAAAGTGAAATAAGAATTATTTTCTGAACAGTATTCTGTTTTTTTTAAATCTTTTAAAAAAAACAGAAAAAAACTCCTTAAAAAAGGCGATTTTCACCGCTTTCTCCTTTTTAAAACAATTTTCAAACAAATAAGCCACCAGAAATCGTGAATGATTTCTGCTGGCTTAGACCATTTTATGAGCTACTTCTAAAGGATCAATCTTGTAATTTCTTATGCATAAACAACGTTGTTTCTCGATAGTCATAGAAGATTTTTGAGAAGGCCATCAAATCACCTTCTCGCAAGTAACTGTCGTCTCGAACAACCAAACTAGGGCTCCCCGCGTTCATGCCAAAAAAAGCAGCTTGTTTAGCAGTCAGTAATTCACAGCGGATAAATTTATCGATGAAACTGACAGTCACTCCCTTTTCTTGTGCAAAATATTCAAACATGGAACCGTACATAGCAGATTCTGGGATCTGACCAACGATATCTGCCAGATAATAGGATTTCTCAATCAAATACGGCTGATCATCCAGTGTGCGAAATCGTTCAACTTCAATAAAAAGCTGATTATCAGAAAATCGCTGGTGGCTTGGTGAAAAATCGATCTCAGCGTACGAGACCAAACGCTGTGTTGCTTGAACGGTTTGAATCAGTTTTCCTTCTCTAGCAAGATCTTCGGTAAACCCAAGATCACTTTGGACTGCTTTTTGCTCTTGCGTCAATTGATCATGGACATAGGAGCCTCTGCCTTGAACTTGGTAAATATAGCCGCGTTTACTCAATCTGCTTAGTGCTTGCCTTAAGGAATACCGAGAGACTTGATAGTGTTCCATCAATTCTTTCTCGCTAGGCAACTTTCCGTTGCGATCAGCTAAATCCTTTTTTTCGATTCGTGCGATTAAATCTGCCGCTAATAAATCGATCGTCCATTGTTTTGTCATTTCACTTCTCCCCCAATGTTGTACTACTCCTATTTTACCGCAAAAGCTATTGCCTTAGTGGGAATCTTTATTTCTTTAATATCATGAAGACAAAAGAAAACCCAGCTAAGACATGTTTAGCTGGGTTCTGCTGATTCAAACTTACACTTTCGGTCAAGCTTTTCCTTGTTCTTCTGCAAATAGTTTGCCATCATACATTTTGATGAATGGGAACCAAATAAGAAAAGCAACCAAGGTGCAAATTAGCGCAAGGACAAATGCGCGCCAATCGCCACCTGAACCGATAAACCCTGAAAGACCAATTGGGGTTGGCCAAGCGACTTGAGCAATCGGTGGTTTGACAAACCCTAAATTGATTGCAAAATATGCCACCGACATAGAAGCCATTGGTGCCAAAAAGAAAGGAATTGCCGTATAGGGGTTATACACAACAGGCATCCCAAACAAAATTGGTTCATTAATGTTAAAGAATGATGGGACGATCGCGGCTTTACCTAATGCATTTAGTTGTGCCGATTTAGCAAAGAAGGCGATGAAGATCACCATGCCCAGTGTCGCTCCTGAACCGCCAATGGTCACGAAACTATTATTGAATTCACCGGCAAAAGCAATATTTGCACCGCTTTGGTTTTCAACCATGTTGGAAAGAACGATGGGCGTCAAGAATGAGGTCACGATCGTTGCTCCGTGGATTCCGACGATCCACAATGCATGCATCAAGAAATAGATGACTAACAACCCAACCCACGTACTCGTCAATTGCGAAACAAAACTAAAGGGAATCGCAATGACTTTGAAGATATCGGTCCCTAAAGCTACTAAAGCACCGTTGATCACGATCACGACTAAAGCAATCAACGCAGTCGGAATCAATGCAGTAAATGAACTTGAAACACCAGTTGGTACAGTATCAGGCATTTTGATGTAGATATTTCTCTTGACACAAAACGCGTAAATTTTCACTGCAATAATAGCCATAATAATTGCAGTAAAAATACCAGTCGTTCCTAAACGTGTCACACCACCCGCCATTTCCCAACCATCAATGATTTTTTGATCATCGGAAATAAGGGTCACAAGAGTCGCTACTCCGCCTTCAAATACTAATTGAGGTAGACACATGAAGAATGCCATCATTGACAACAAAGCCCCGTTTACAGGACTTAACGAAATTTTTTCTTCCTGCGCTTGGATCTTGGTATATTCATAACCAAAAACAATACAGAAATATAAGGCCAAGATCCCCATTGTTGCAGTATTTCCTAGCATATATAAACTTTGGATCTTATCAAAAGAAGCCGCCCAAATCGATGCTAAAGCTGGAAAACTTTGAGGTAAGACACTAATAATCAGGAACATTGAACCAACGATCGTAAACGGAATCGAAGCCATCCCGGCCGCCATCACCCCACGGACGATTCGAAATTGCGAGATTCGCCCCATTGGTCCCATTAAGTACTTATCCAGAAAGGTAAACATTTTACTATTTTCTGTGTTCATCTATTTTTCCTCCTTTATTCTCAAATGTCCGCAGATAGTTCAAGTAACTATCCCGATCTTTTTCGATCAACCATGCTTTTCGTTCCATATATAAACAACAAATCAATCCCAGAGTCAGACTAACCAGTAAAATCGGTCTGGCCGCAAGATTCAAAAATGGGAAAAATCCGTCTTGCCACCCTAACAGGATAAAAAGGATACCAGTAATGTTGACCCCTGTTTGAATCCAATAACCAACTTTAGTCAAGTGCAATCGATTTGATGTCTGCCAATATTTTTGTGTCTGCTCAAAGATGATGGCGCCATCGACCAAAAGCAAGAACACCGGTACCAGACCCATCACTGTCCAATTTGCTAGACTAAGCAACGCCCAATAAAGATTGATAAAGAAAAAAATTGCTGTCATATAGCGAAAAATCAGATAGCGGTTAAATCGCATATTTTTTTGTGCGTACGCATTGGCACCGGACGACTGATTTTGTCCTCTCATAGTTATGATCCACTCCTCTCTCTCAACATTTTTATCGCGAATAACAACCAAACTTGTTCGAACAAGTTAATTTTAGCATAAATCAAAAATCATGCAAGCGATTACTTTTTGATATTTGGTTGTAAAAAATAAACTCCTGAAGAAAATCGTCTATATTCGCACAACTTTTTAAGGACTATTCAGGTATCTTCTAGCAAAGTTTTGCTCTTGTGAAAACGGGGATTTTATGTTAAAAATGAATAAAAGGAATGTTGATTCAACAAGATGTTCGCTTTTCAAGTTATAAAAAAAGGTTTTTGGTGTAAAATACTTACTTTAAAAGGAGAAAAACGAAAATTATGGCAAAAGAAGTAACCTACGAATTTATCAAAGAAATTCCCAAATCTGAACTCCATCTGCATTTAGAAGGAACATTGGAGCCTGATTTGAAATTACGATTGGCACAAAAAAATCAAATTGATATTGGTCAATCAACAATCGAAGAGGTGGAAGCAAGTTATCAGTTCGACTCCTTGCCTTCTTTTTTGAACATTTATTATCCAGCGATGAATGTCCTCCAAACAGAAGAAGATTTTTATGAATTGGCAATGGCTTACTTCAAGAAAGCTGCCGAACATCACGTCACTTATGCTGAAGTTTTTTTTGATCCGCAAGCCCATACCTCTCGCGGTATTTCTTTTGAAACCGTCATCAACGGCTATTATCGAGCGACACAAGAAAGTGAACAAATTGGTGTACGAAGTGCCCTAATTATGTGCTTCTTACGGGATTTTTCTGCTGAATCAGCAGCAGAAACCTTAGAACAAGCACTACCTTTTAAAGATAAGATTTTGGGGATCGGGCTTGATTCGGATGAAAAAGGCAATCCACCACTGAAGTTCAAAAAAGTTTTTGAAAAAGCAAAAGCCGCTGGATTTCATTTGACGATGCACTGCGACATTGATCAGGAAGATTCGATCGAACACATTCGCCAAGTCATTGAAGAAATCCAAGTGGAACGAATCGATCATGGAACAAATATCGTAGAAGATGAACGGTTAGTCGATTATGTGCGGACGCACCAAATCGGATTGACGTGTTGCCCTGTCTCCAACAGTTTCGTCGTGGATGATATGAAAGGAAAAGAAATCATCGAGTTATTGGCAAAAGGCGTCAAAGTGACGATCAATTCAGATGACCCAGCTTATTTCCAAAGCTATATTTCTGACGACCTTTATGCATTGAGCAAAAATTATCAGCTAACAGAGGACCAAATCATTCAATTGGTCAGAAATGCCTTTGAGATTGCTTGGTTACCAGAAGAAGAGAAGAAGTTGTATCTAGCGGAAGTCGATGCTTTTGTCGCGGAGAAAAACAATTAATTTTTATTCTTATACAGGCAAAGCTGCACAAGGGTAAAACAAACAATCACTCCAAATACAGGATTGGAGTGATTGTTTTTTGCTTGTTCACTAAATATGAAGATCTTTCTTACAAAAGACCATGCCTGATGCCACGAACAGGATACACGCTCCAATCAATAGGACAAAGATTCCGATGAGACCACTACGATCTCCTGCGATCAAAGCATCTGGATCAAACAATGTAAAGAAAGTAAAATACTTTACTTTTTCTGCATTTCCGCCGGTGTTGGCAAGCATCTGTAAGACGTACATTAATGCAGGTATCCCACCGCCGACAGCAATACTGTATTTTGAATCATTAAAAACACAAGAAGCTAAGAAAGAGATTCCTGCGATAAACAACTGCAAACAAAGCAACCCACCATTCAGCAGCAACAGTTTGGGAATCTCGAGTTCTCCTTTAAATTGTAATCCGCAAAGGATCTCTAATGCAGTGCCATAGATGATCAAAAAGAAAATACCCGTTAAAAGAACCGACATCTGCGTCATGACAATCGTTCTCCGCTTGATGGGTGCTGCCAGAAGGGCCACCATCGCGTTGCTGTCCACATATTTGGCAATCAATGCATTCCCTCGAAGAATCGAGAATACCATTGGAAAAATGATCAAAATAAAACCATAGAGGTAAGAAGACATGAAACCCAATAATGAGTTAGCGCCGGCTTTCATGCCGACTGCCGACATCAATTCTGGCAGCATCTTGCGCATTTCTTCAAGAGACTGCATCATTTCTGGATTGTACATACTGACAATGATTGAGATGTAGAGGGTCATGACGGCACCAAAAATCACAAGCGTCAGGATGCTGCGGCGCAATTCTCGTTTGTAAAGGGTGAAATTGATCATTTCTCTTCACCTCCATAATAATCCATAAAAATCTGTTCCAATGTTTGACTCGTACTGACTTGAACTTGACTAGGTTGTGCCGGATCGATTTCTCCATTGAAATCTGCTGCAAAGGCTGCCGCCAGTTGTTCATTTGGCAAAGTGACGGTATAACGACGCAGATGTTTTTCTCTTAATGTGTCGGTGGAATCCAACGCAACTAATTTTCCGGCACGAATGATGCCAATTCGATCACAGGTCCGCTCAACTTCTTCAAACATGTGGCTAGACATGAGGATGGTTTTGCCGTGCTTTTTTTCTTCAGTAATTAAATCAATAAAACGTGACTGCATCAAGGGATCTAAGCCACTAGTAGGCTCATCTAAAATCAAGATCTCTGGGTCGTGCATGAAAGCCACAACGATGCCAATTTTTTGTTTCATCCCTTTACTCATTTTCTTGATCTTGCCGTTCGGATCTAACTCAAATCGATCAAGTAATTCTTTGGCCCGTCCATTTTCAGCATTTCCCCGATACTTTGCGATAAATTTAATAAATTCGCTTCCGGTCATATCATCAAAAAAAGTCATTTCGCCAGGGATGTAGCCTAAATTTCTTTGGATTTGTTCTCGTTGCTGCCAGCAATTCATCCCATTGATCAAACAGTTGCCGCTTTGAGGTTTGATGAACCCCATTAGATGACGGATCGTTGTGGTCTTCCCAGCGCCATTAGGACCCAGAAAACCAAACGCTCCTGCTTCCACAGAAAATGACAGGTCAAAAATTCCTTTGCCATTGCCATAATCTCGTGTCAGATTGGAAATATCAATTTTCCCCATCATTCATTCCTCCTATTGACCAACGTCTATTCACTAGCAAATCGTTTGCTGGTTTGCCCACTTGCTTTTTGATACTCCCGCTTTGCAAGTGATCAGTCAAGGCCCTCGGTCTTTGCCATACATATCGTATGATGATAGCCAAAGTATAGCCTATGTTGCTGTTTTTGACTACCAAAATATCCACCGTATTCTAGAAATAGTCTGACCAAAAAAAGCGCCTTTTTAAGTCGCGAATTGACGAAAAAAAGCGGCCTCTTCCATTCGAAGACCGCTTTATTCGACGATTGCTGTTAATATGATTTGGAAAAATGACGCTTCTCATTCAATTAGAACTTAAGGCACCAAATCATGGTCAACATAAAAGGAGTTTATCAAGTACCAAGAAAAACTGTCATTACCTGTCGATAATGCGAAAACAGTTTAGACAAAAGGTGCCTTTTGTTCCTTGATTTCAGTTTACAAAAAGAAGCTGCACGATACAAGAGGAACGAGTAAGAAAGCTCCTGTCTGGGTCCTTCACTTTTATTCTGACTAAATAGAACACCTATTTTTTGCTGCTTGTCGTCTCCTCGTGAATAAATTGCTGCCAACGGGCTCTCAACTTCTGACGATAATAATAGCGAGACTGTTTTGATCCCTCTTGATTGACCCAATCAAGCCACATTTGTCGTTCTTTCGGTTTCAGAAATGCCCAGAATTGCATCAGCAATAGATGATTGTCGATGTCTTCTTTCAGATCAATCGTTTCTTCCTGCTCTGATGCGATTGCTTGAATCAGTTGTTTTTGACGATTACTTTTTCGTTGTAAATCAATCACTCGCCATAGCAAAAAGCCAAATAGATAATTCACTTCATTTTCGTTGCGAAAGATCCCTTCATCAGGATACCTTCGTGCGCGCTCAAAGAGCATGAGTCGCAACTCTTGCAAATAATCTTCAAAATCTGGATGACTGGGGAAGATGCCCGCCCGAATCAGCACTTTGTAAAAGAGGCGCTCATAAGAAGCCATCAGTGTATGCCATTCTTTCATTGTATTCCTCCTTTTGCTTGGTGTTCCCGCGGGTACATTAACCATAGCAAAAAGAGGAAGTGACTATTTTTATCAAAAATCAATAAATCATTTGAATTATGCACTTTTTATTGCAAAAATAGTCAGATAATTTTATAGTTGAAGTATCTAAAATGAAGGAGTTTTTCTATGAAGAGATGCTACTCCCCTATAAGTTCGAATAAACTTGATCCTTATCGTCTGTCCTTTGAGCCAAAATGTAAACGATTCCTCAATTCTAGTGATCAGGCCACTTGCCAGGAACTTGCTGCTTTGATCCGTCCAACCATGACAATTGACTTCGAGAAAGAAATTTTTGCCATTCTGCCTTTTGTTCGTGATGATCGCACGCATTCTTTGATCATTTATCAAGACTATTGTTCACTTCTTCCACAGCCGCCATTTCCTATCATCAAACAGATTCTTCTCCATTTCCATTTTTATGAGTACGCGCTTTTCAAAGATACACTGTACCATTTATTCAGCCAGTCGAATATCAAACGTCAATACAAGATTCCTTGTGCAACTAGCGAATACAGCTTGCTACCACTAACAAACGCCACCAAAAAAGACACCATTTGGGTCAATCCTGGAAAAATCATGACGTTGTCCGCTTCTGGACCGCAGCTGTTCATTGAACTGCACAATCAGTTCTCTTTTCCCAGCTCGGTTGAATCCCGTCGTCTAAAGCAAACCATGCTGATCAGTTTCCTTGCTCATGGCATTATCAAACGGGAACATAGCTATCAACTGCCTCGGGCGAATACTAGCCTCACTGAATTTCTGGACCTTTCTTTTTCTCCTCTCACCAATCATTTACTAGGGGAGCTTCATTTTCACGATCTCCCCGGCAAACGAGGAAGTTTTAGTCTGATTTATCAAGATCTCTATGCAGAAGAAAGCCAACAAAAAATGCGCCAAAAATGAGTGCATTTGGCCAAATTTTACTCTTACCAACGCATTTGATCCAAAAAGGGGCAATTGCAATTAATTTAAAAGAAAATGCAAAAGAAAAAAATTTTTTGATCTTTTCGCGTATTTTATTTTTGAGAAACAAAAAGGTACTAGTTTAAGAAAATAGTGCTCTAAGAAGATAGTGCTTTAAGAAAGTAGTGCTTTAAGAAAAAATTACTTTAAGAAAATAGTGGCGGAATGCTGCGAAGGAGGAAAACTAGTATGCGTATTGTTAAAATTTCAGAGACAGAGATCTATGTCGAAATGACAGGGAAAGAATCATTTACAGTTACTTGCAGCAGTGAGCAGCTCGCTGAGCGATGGCTAGCGTTGTTAGAAGGTTTAGCCGAGTAGAGCAACTGATCTTCGAAGCAAGATCCGCAAGCGAAACCGCAAGTCAGCTGAACCCATTGGCAGTTGGCTGATGCAATGCCTGAAATGCCTTTCTTTTCTCAAAAGAGAACAGCAAGCAATGACCATAATAAAAAGCAGCGGCAAAAATGAAGTGTGTCCGAAAAGTTGACTTTTGGTCCAACTTTTCGGATCACTGCAAGCAGCCGCTGCTTTTTTTATTTAGAGGCCTAATTCAGACGCAGGGTCAAAGAAGCCTGACCATAGTCCTGTCGCCATTCCCAAATGTAGATGGACACCAGTCGAATTTCCAGTTGTTCCCATTCCACCAAGGTATTGACGTGCTGTGACACTTTGACCGCTACTAACAGCAGGCAATGCATTGAAGTGCATGTAATAACTATAGATGCCATTCGGATGCTTTATGATCACATAATTTCCTGTGGACGGACCATAACCGGCTTCTACCACTTTCCCACCTTGAATCGCATAAATCGGTGTTCCACTGCTGCCGGTAAAGTCGATCCCATTGTGCTGGTTGCCGGAAGAGCCCGTTGGATCTGTACGGTATCCAAAACGACTCGAGATATGGACAGAATCGACCGGTAAAGACCAACCGCTTGTTTGATTTCCACTAGCAAGCTCCGGTGTTTCTTGGTCAGTATCTTGATTGGTTTCTTTTTTACTTGTTTCTTCAATGTTGGTCTCTTCATTGATTGGTGTAGAAGCATTAGCGTATGTCGTTGCTTCTGTGCCGGTTTCTTTTGCCGACTCTTTTTCTTGAGAGACCGCTGCTTCAGCGGCTACTTGTTTTTTCGCTTGTTCCTGAGTTTTTTTTGCCTCAGCTTGTGCCTGTTTCTTAGCTTCTGCAGCTAACGCTTTTTCTGCTGCTAATTGTTTCAGTGTTTCTTCCCGTTTCTTTTTAGCAGCCGCTTTTTCTGCTTCCAAATCAGACTTTTTGCTCTCTTCTTGATTCAGAGACAATCGTAAGTCGGCCAATGCCACATCCTGATTCAATCGTACATCTGCAAGCTCTTCTTGCTTTTGTTGCAGCTCGCTCGCATGAGTTTCAATTTCGGATAGTTTTTCTTCTAGTTCTTTTTCGAGCTTGATACTTGTCTCGATGTCTTTTTGCTGTTGCTCAACGATACTATTGCTGGCATTCATGATGGTGACAGAAGCAATGGCTCGTTGAATTGCTTCACCTAGTGAGTCAGCATCAAGCAATGTCGTCATCATGGCATTCGAAGGTTCTGAAACTTGAATATCTCTTGCTTGATTCGCCAGTGTTTCTTTCCGTTTGGCGATTTTTTCCTCCAATTCCTTGATTTCAACCGCGATTTTGTTGACCTTTTGCTCTGTGCTGGCCTTTGACGCCAAAATCGAATCCATTTCAGATTCAAGTTGTTGGATCTCCGCTTCCGTCTTTTGTTTGAACGCTTCTATTGAAGCAGATTCCCCTTTGATTTCATTGATTCGCTGGGTTTGTTGTTGAATTTGACGATCGACATCCTCTGCGTTTGCAACCAATGGAAAACCTATCCACATCAATGAGCTTGCGACTATCAATTTTTCCAGTTTTTTCATGCTATCTCCTTTTGAATCCTACTTTTCATTTCTACTAGCATACCGAATATTTTGCTGCTTTTGGGCAGAATCACAGGAAAAACATCTGGATGCAAAATTCTGACATCTCGTTGCAATCAACTTGTTAGATTCCCGCATGAATCGTAAATTGCTTTTTGATTCTTTTCAGACTAAATAAATCGGAGGTTTGTTACACAAAGAGATAGAGGCATGCTCACTCATTGCGCACGCCTCTATCTCTGTTTGATTTTCATTGAATGATCGACACCACAGTCAATTGAATCGTCCAGTTGCCAAATCAGCTGCAGCTACTACAATCGCTTCTTCAGGAAAAACCATTCCGGTGGTAAAAGCATTGGGATAGTCATGTTCCTACTAGTGCAAAATTACTGCAAGCGCCCGACAGCCGATCCAATCGCATTCCCTGCTAACAGCCATGCCTTCGCTGCTTTTTGTAAGGTGGTGTTTTCGGGATACTTGCTGACATCGTTAGAAATAGTATTGAAGAGCCAGAGTACGCTGTCATTTTTTTCTGGTTCTGTCAACAGCAGTTCGTAGTCATTTCCAAACAAAACGAGGTTGGAAGTTGCTGGCAGCCATTCTTTCAACTTGGGCGAAAGCAGCCAAGTATCCGTCACAATTGGTGCTGAAGCGTATGCAGGAAAGTAGGTTTCAAAAAACATTCTGGCTGACTGATAATTTTCTTGGACTTGCTCATGAACCAGTTTTGCATCTGAAGGGATGTGAAGAGAAAGATAGGTTTGACCTTCAAGTTGTGGTGCTTTGCTCTTATGATCAGCGGCGATCATTTCAAATTCTAGCTGATCGATCCTAAATTCTAATCCGCACAAATACCGCCATGTCCAAAATCCACGATCAAACACATCCTGATTACCGACTTGTTTCGTTTCTTTTAAGAATCGAGTAAATGCCCTCATCGTAGCCAAATAAATCTCATGAGGAATTTGCAGCGGTTGATAAATATGTTTCCAGCTGATGGTCGCTGCATACAAAT
>Ga0160505_100249_pt1 | contig 36904 bp, 13 predicted proteins | sample DIDeMG_FD_108225 | JGI IMG/M metagenome (GOLD analysis project Ga0160505, IMG submission 108225) | Enriched chicken feces microbial communities from UW Madison campus, WI, USA - DID2874_E49_Stillage MG | ecosystem: Host-associated > Birds > Digestive system > Large intestine > Fecal ... | reverse complement strand
TGGTTTGCATTAGACCCATGCGCTTTAGGGTAGGCCATGCGCCGCTTCCGCCACACAAGACGCACCCGCCGCGTGTTTCCCTCGTAATGGGCCTGCAAAATGCTGGTTGCCCGTTATTGCTTGGTGCACTCGCTCCCAATCAGGTATCTACAACTACCGATTCTGCAACATGTGCAGCACACCTGTCAACCTCGCAGTGGCTCACATCTCCAGAAAACTGCAATTATCCACCTATCCCAATATATATTTACGTCGGTTCCCAGCAAATTTGTCCATTTTTTTTTCTTTTCTCTCTCCCTCACCTTTTGACTCTCACTTTCTTACGCACTTCCTAATCCTCGGATTTGCACCCACTTGTCTTGGATATCGAATCGCTCCCTTCTCGATTCCCCATACTCAGCGCTAATCTGCCTATTAGCAAAACATCCCTTCATTTTAGTCTCAATATGAGATTCCTTTCAACCGCCGCGTTGTCCCTCTTGGCTGCCTTCGTCGCTGCCGAGGAGGACTTCACGGTCACCGTGACCAATTACGTGACGGCGCCATGTTTTGCCAGCGCCATCAAGTCTGTTGACAATGGAAAGGCTGCCGTCCTGGGAATTCCCGTGGTTATGGTCTGGGGAGATGCAAAGGCCCCCTCCAGCATCACCACGCCGACCACTACAGAGGGTGCGGCAATTGAGTCTGATGACGTAACATTCACCGTCACAGAATACTCCACTGAGTTTCTTACCACCGAGGTTCCATGCACAGTCACTGACTACATTACCACTCAGACCACCATCACCACATGTGTTGACTACGACTGTAGGAGAGTTGTTACCACCACCCTCTGCCCCACTACCTATGTGACCACTGTCAAGAGCATCTACCCAGTGTCTTCCAAGGTGGTCACGGAGTCTGTTTCTACGCTGATCGCTACAGGCACTGGCTCCAAGCAGTCTGGTGTATCTGTGTCCAAGCAGACTGGCAATTCGGGTGTAGAAAACTGTACCAAGTGTAAGGTGCTTACACTTCTTCTGACCTACGAAATCACCAGCACTAGTGTCATATTTTCAGCAACTGAGACTCCTGCTCTTTCCAAACCAACCTCCTCTGAGGCATCCGTATCCCATACTGGCTCCAATCCTCTCTACACCGAGCTGGCTGTCACCACCGGCTCAGTGATTTCCGCCTCTGGCTCTCTCGACCTCAGCAGCTTGTTGGCCGACACTTCTTCCACTCTTCGTGCAACTAATGACATCTCGAGCTTGTTAACCGGCACTTCTGCTAACGCAAAGCCAACTAGTGGCTTCTCAAGCCTGGAGCTTTCACTGTTTGGGTATTCCAACGCAACGCTGACAATTCCCTCATCCAGCTCTGTTAGCTCAGGATCCAGTTCTGTCAGTTCTAGCTCGAGCACAACTCAGGAATCAACTTTGACCTTGTCCAGCACTCCGACCTGTCATTCAGTGGTTGATTTATTTGCTGAAATTTCCACCGAGGACCCAACGAAGTACTTCGCCGCTGGAGAATTGCCTCTCGCCATTCCTGATGGAGTTACAAACACTCTTCCATTCCAGACAAACAAGTTCTACGCTAACTTGTTCTTGGAAAACCAGGACCAAGAGGTATGGACCTTCCCTTACGGTGTTTTCTGGGATAAGACTAATAAGTATGGTTTTGCTGTACAGCACACCGATCCAGAAGACAAAACGTATGGTCCCGAAAATGCTAACGGTGCCGCTAGTTACTACTATAATTCTCCTAGGGTTGGTGAACTTGTTTTCTCCACTTCAAACATTGGCAAAAACGCCAATTCTATTGAAGTTAGCGATATGACAGAGTTTTCTGCCAAGGTTACATTGTCAGATGGCCTGAGCACCTCTAGCTATATTGAATTTCCTCTTGTGAAGGGTATGGGTTTCTTCACTGCCATTTACCATGGTGAATCAACATTGAGAATCTCCTCCTTTAATGCCATCACCTTGTTGACCCAGATTTTACCTTCTGACAGTAACCAGCTCATTTACAGGGTTACGTTGAACTCGGGGATTTCTTGGTTGTTATTCATCACTTTACCATCTAGCAGCACCGAGTTTAGCTTGAAGATCGAAAACGGTGAGATTTTCGGAGATCGTAATTTGGATGGTGTTATTGTTCAAGCTGCTGTTGCCCCATCGACCACATCTCTTATACCTGTCTACGCCGCTGCTGCTGGTCAGTATGTCACCTCTGCAAAGGTTGTTGGAGCTCTTGATTGTACTAGTGCATCTTACAGTTTCGAGTACACTTCTTCCGGTTCGTCTTCAGCTGGAGTTCCCCTTTTGTTTGCCTTGCCTCACCACTTGCAAACTTTAGATGACAATGTATTGAACAGATTCACCGGTATCCAATTGGACTCTACCACTAAAGGAAAGATGTCAGCATTTTTGACTAACTCCTTTGATTTCAAGGAGACAATCAACAACAACATCCAATTCTTACCTTGGACACAAGATGTCGGTACATCACCTATCACTTATTCTGCCTCCCAGATTAAAAAGATTTATGCTGCTGCCGTCGCTGAGCTTAACGGTGTTGACGTGGCTGCAACTATTCTCCAGTTGCAGTCCTTGTATTACATGGGCAAGCTGGTTGACAAATATGCATACATTTTATTAACGCTCAACGACATTGTCAAGGACGAGGATTTAACCAAACTGTTATTGTCCGCTTTGAAGAGTTTTTTCTCCGAACTATCTCAGAACCATATTACCTACCCATTGATGTACGACACGAAGTTCCATGGTGTTACTTCTACTGCCAACAACAAAGGTGACACCGGTGCCGAGTTTGGCTCTGGCTATTACAATGATCATCATTTCCATTACGGCTACATTGTCCATGCTGCTGCCATTGTTGGTTACGTCGACAAGCTGTTGGGAGGAAGTTGGGCTGAAGACAACAAGGGCTGGGTTAACGCTTTGATTAGAGATGTTGCTAACCCTTCAACGAGTGACCCATATTTCCCAGTGTCGAGACTGTTCGACTGGTTCCACGGTCACTCTTACGCCAAGGGATTGTTCGCCAGTGCCGATGGTAAGGATGAGGAGTCCTCCTCTGAGGACTACAACTTCTCCTATGGTATGAAATTATGGGGTAATGTCATTGGTGACAATGCAATGGAGGCTAGAGGTGACTTAATCTTGAAAATCCAAAGCAGGTCGATGAACGACTACTTCCTCTATTCAAGTGATAACACTATTGAGCCAAGCAACTTTATTGCTAACAAGGTTTCGGGTATCTACTTTGATAACAAGATCGACTACAACACTTACTTTGGCTCCAACACTGAGTTTATTCACGGTATCCACATGTTGCCAATAACTCCAGCATCGTCTTTAATCAGAGGACCCGGCTATGTGTCTGAGGAATGGTCAGCTATTATTGGCAAGATCATTAATTCTGTGAATTCGGGCTGGACAGGTATCTTGCGTTTAAACCAGGCTCTCTTTGATGGCTCAAGCTCTTACGACTTCTTCAGCTCTAGATCCTTCTCAGCCAAGTATCTTGATGGAGGACAGAGTCTTACGTGGAGTTTGGCATTCTCGGCTGCCATTGCTAATGCCGCCTAGCGGGTTGTTTATAGATTGAAAGTACAACTTTATTAAGGAATAATAGGACTAACGAGAGATCATACTGATGGAGAAAAGTGGCGAGCCCAATTTATTCAAACCCACACTCTACTTTATCATTCCAATTGTGCTTCATACACTGCATCAGCTACCTTAATACTCCAATCCCACCTTGAATCTTCCAAGTATTCAATGGCACCATCATCCTTGAAGTATTTGAGTTTCTTCAAATCTGAATTGTCCCAATCAAAAGCCTCTTCGTATGATAGGAACTCAATATATGGCTGGATCCAATTCCGAACACTAGTTCTTTCTTTCTCAGAAAAGCCTTCTCTAAGGGGATAAAACCAAACATATGTATCTACGCCATGTGGAACCTTATGCTCCTTGGCAATGAGATTGTCAACACATTTTGGACGATAGCTTACTCGATAACGGAAAATTCTCGATGAAGGAAATCCATTCTTTACTAGTTGATTGAGGAAACCCCGTGAAGATACATAAACTTGGCCGTCAGAGATAATTTTTCCGTATAATGAGGTGACTTTCTCGATGAAGTCTGGGTCCTTCTCATTCAATGACTCATCAACATACAATTCAAGAAGCTTTCTAGCCACCTTTTCTGGGTAGTAATTGTTGACCTGGATCTTCAAGTTCTCAATCGTGGTCGGTGAATACATGAGCGAGTAGGTGTACTGTTCATTATCGACCTCGCCAGAAATAAATCTGAACTGCTTTTTGGTGAGTTTACGAGCGTACTCGCCTGTCGTGAGATCTCTGATGAAACCGAATGGCACAAACTTCCCATCAGAAACGGCACGGAAAGTGTGCTGTTGCAACGATGGAATAAAGCCTTCAAGGTAGTCAGAGTCGAGTTTGCGGAGAGATATTAACTTCTCCAGGCCACTGAGCGTCTTATCTATCCCCAACTTATCGATTACCTCGTCAAATTGGGCCTGGGATTCGTCAATGGTCTTTGGCTGCGAAAGTGGAGTGTTCGAGAACAAAACAGCTTGTTTAATGATCTGTGGAACCTCAGGGTGATAGAGCTCATACGTAAGCTGGAAGAAAGTCGAGTATGCTCCAGCAGAAAGTCCAGCAAGGGTAATTTGTTGAGGGTTGCCTCCAAAATACTTGATGTACTTGTATGTCCATTCAAGAGCAAGTCTCTGATCCCAGAAGCCAAAGTTAGCCGACTCTTCGTCTTCCTCCAAGAGTTCCTTGCTCGACAAAAACCCAAAAATATTGAGTCTATAACCAACAGAAACAAGAATGAACTTCTTCTGCAACTCTTCGTCGTCGTGCAAGTCGGAGATGTTGAAGATCTCCAGACTAGGCGTACCGTATTGCAACCAGCCTCCATGGATGTACACAAGCACGGGCCATCCAGCAGCAGGCTTATACTTGTCCGAGGAAGGCACCCAAATGTTCACGTACTGAACGTCTTCAGTGCTGGGTGACTTGACATAATTGAACACCGGATTCTCAACTGCTGGCTGTGGACATTTGAGTCCTAAGTCGTAATAATCGCCAGTGAGATCATAGCTACCAGGAATTGGCACAGGCTTCTTGAATCGGCCACAAGCACCTTGGGGAACCGCATAAGGGACGTTTCCATACCGGTAGGAGGTGATATTTCCAGATGAAGATCTGAGCAGATAACCAGTCAAAAGTCCATGACCAGGAATCGAAATTGTGTGGGGAAGAGACCTTTCTGCTGATACAGTTTGGCCCATAATGAATCAAGAATCAGAAAATGAACGGATTGTGAAGGATATTGACGAATTGAAGGATATATACGGGGAGTGTGGAGGAATTTACGCACAATGCCGTTGAGGTCGCAATATGATAAGAGATAAGGTGGAAACAGGGAAAGAACCCTACAACATGAAAATTAGAATTTAATTGGAATTGAACTTTCGAGTTGGTGTTGCTGAGACAGATATTACTTCACTTTCCAAGGCATTCTGGTGGGTTTTCCTGGATGGTACTAATTTCTGGCCCCCGATCCTTTATACATGGCGGATCTCGGATTATCGGGAAGGAGCCCGTCCTTAATCCGTATAGGGAATTGCGAAGAGGCGATCCGATGAGGGGGTATTGCTTTTGACGACATTTCTGACATTGATTATTTTGGTTTTTCCTGTATCATGGATGAATTTTGGCGCTAATGTTCGCTGTGTTCAAGTTTTGTGGAGATAACCATTAAAAATTGGTATGGGTCATTGCGCAGGACTACCTAGCCATGTTTCTTTTGGTAGAACAAAGATAACAAGAACAAAATACTGGTAGAATATTAAAGAAGTCAGGGGCTCTATCTGTCCCTGATATATTACCTTATTCATTTAGTATTCTTTCAAAAAATTGAAAATGTACAAGTGAAAAGCCTCATGATCGGAGACTATGTGTGATACAGTTTCGCCAACTAAAGTAAGTTTCGTTTGAAAGCGCGGAGAAGTACTGTAATCTCTCAAAGAGGCTCTATGAAGTTAAATAATGAGAAAAGAGTAGAAAATCTGGCAATTTCGAGAATAATATATTTGGTATAATCAACTTGAGGGTGATTCTTTCACAACAAGGCAACTTGTCCGAGTGGTTAAGGAGAAAGATTAGAAATCTTTTGGGCTTTGCCCGCGCAGGTTCGAATCCTGCAGTTGTCGTTATTTTTCCATTTCCAGTGTATTGACGTTTTTTTTTTTTGCTGGCACTGTTCAGGTGCATAATTCTGATGGGCTTCGTTTTTAGTCGTTTTCCAATGGTTTCCACGTTTCGTTATCTAAGTCGCGTGAAGAGTCATGAATTTCCACGCGAGTGACCACAAATAGTGATTGTGTTCACATGGTCCATCCTAATAATTCAATTCGAGTCTTTCAATTTCGCTTTCTAAGTCTATCCATTCCATCACCATTACCATTTTGAAAGATTCTCATTACATCCTATGTATTAGTCTCTATCAGCATCAGTTCTCATTGCGTAGTTGTTAATATTCCTAGGAATAATTTTACATGAGTTATATTTTGTGTAAACTTCATTATATAATTCTAATGGTACTAAACTCATTGATAATGAGGGAAGCAACCTAAGGAAATATTTTATTTTTATTTTGCAGAGTATCAGTTTAATTCTATTATTCTCGGACTATAGTTCCCAGTCTCAGTCTCAGTCTCAGTCTCAGTTAGTCTATCAGTCAGAGCCAAAAATCACTCTCTTTGACCACTTCCCCTTAATCCATTCAACATTTTCCAAATATCAATCAACTTCAAATTATATATCGTAAATCTCTGAATGAAAATTTCCCAGCTCCAATTCTTTTCAACTTCAATCTCTTGTTCACCTACTCATCAACTTCCCCAATTCCATACACTCCCACTCATCAACTACACCTTTTTCTCCACCATGGGAGTCCCAGCCCTCTTCAGATGGCTCTCAACCAAGTATCCTAAAATCATCTCGCCCGTCATGGAAGATGTAGGAGACCTCCAATACGGCCGTGTGCCCCAATACCTGGACCCAAACCCAAACGGTGAACTAGACAACCTCTACTTGGACATGAATGGTATTGTCCATCCATGTTCTCATCCTGAACACAAGCCAGCCCCAGAGACGGAAGATGAGATGTTTTTGGACATTTTCAAGTATACGGACCGTGTACTAATGATGGCCAGACCTCGAAAAGTTTTAATGATCGCTGTGGACGGTGTAGCACCTAGAGCCAAGATGAATCAGCAGCGTGCCAGACGGTTCCGGGCAGCTCAGGACGCGAAAATTGCAAATGAAGAGAAGGAGAGACAGATCCGTGAGTTTGAGGCTCGTGGTGAAGTAATTGACGATGTGGTCAAAGGAAAAAGAAAATGGGATACCAACGTCATTACTCCTGGTACGCCGTTCATGGACGGACTTGCGAGTGCCTTGCGCTACTGGGTGGCATATAAGTTGGCGTCAGATCCTGGCTGGAAGGATCTTCAGGTGATTATCAGTGATGCTACTGTGCCAGGAGAAGGTGAACATAAGCTCATGGGTTTCATTCGGTCCCAGCGGTCCGACCCACAATATGACCCCAACACTCGCCATTGTATCTATGGATTGGATGCTGATCTTATCTTTTTGGGATTGGCCACCCACGAGCCGCACTTCCGTGTGCTTCGAGAGGATGTTTTCGCTCAAGGAAACCGTAGAATGCGTGTGGGCGATCAGTTGCTGATGACTTCGGAACAGAAGGAGCTTCTTGACGCTCAGGATGCGCAGAAGCCATTCTTGTGGCTTCACGTTAACGTATTGCGTGAATACTTAGAAGTGGAGTTGAACCAGAAGATGCTGATGACTTGGGATTTGGAAAGAGCCATCGACGATTGGGTGTTCATGTGTTTCTTTGTGGGTAATGATTTCTTACCTCATTTCCCATCTTTGAGTGTTCGAGACAACGGCATTGACATCTTAGTCCAATGCTGGAAGCAGGTTGTTCATAAGTTGCGGGATTACATCACTTGTGACGGAAAACTTAATTTGGAAGGTGTCGAGCAGCTTTTAGGAGCTCTTGCGCAGAAGGAAGACGGAATCTTCAGGAAAAGACACGAGAATGAGATGCGTTACTCCAACAACGAAAAAAGACGCCGCGTAGGACGTGCTGAAGAGACTGCCTTGCGGAAACAGTACTTGCTGACGGTTTCCAAGGGTAAAGAGAAGGCGCCCATTACTGCCGACACTAACATGCCTTTGATGGATACCTCTGGTAATATGGTGGAAGGGTACGCCCAGCTCTCCAACAAGGATATCGTGCACAATCGTGGAGTCATCACGAAGGCTAACATGGCCAATGCAGATGCTGCCAATGCACTCAAGTTGCTTTTGGCACAGAAGGCTGGCCAGGCTGATTCCGCTGCAGACTCCTCGACTGAAGTGACTACCGAAGACGCTTCGGTGCAGACCGATACTGATACTGACTCGAAAAAGCGGTCTGCAAGTGATATGGACACCGCAGATTCTTCAGATGCAGATGAAGATGGCGGCGACGATGTGAGAAACTGGGAAGCTGGATACAGAGACCGTTACTATAAGAACAAGTTTCACGTTGAGACACCAGAAGAAATCAATCAGATCAGAAAAGACGTAGTCAGAGCATACTTGGAAGGTATTTCGTGGGTGTTGCTCTACTACTACCAGGGCTGTCCTTCGTGGCAGTGGTACTACCCATACCACTATGCTCCATTTGCTGCAGACTTTACTGATGTGAGGGAGATTGTGGGCGAGGAAGGAATCAGGTTCACTGTCGGAGAGCCGTTTAACCCTTACGAGCAGCTTATGGCTGTACTTCCTGCTGCTTCTGGTCACACATTGCCTGCTGTTTTCCGAGGCTTGATGAAGGACCCAGATAGTGAAATCATCGATTTCTACCCCGAAGATTTCCAGATCGACATGAACGGAGCGAAAATGAGCTGGCAAGGTATTGCGCTCTTACCGTTCATCGACGAAACAAGACTCCTCACAGCTGTCAGAGGGAAATACCCATTGTTGACAGACGCAGAAAGAGAGCGGAACACCAACAAGGGTGCTCAGTTGTATATCTCAAGTGCTAACAAAAACTACAAGCATTTCGCTACCGAGTTCGCTGACGACAGAAGTGTGGAGTTCCACGCCCACAACACGGGTCTCTCAGGCAGAGTGAAGGTGGTCGAAACTTTTTCGACAGATGGGGAATTGATATTCCCATTGAAGGAAGGCGACATGCCAAACATCAGTAAGTCTCAGTACATGCAAGCATGGTATGAGTTCCCCAAGACACATCCAGGAAAGTCCATGTTGTTGAATGGGTACATTAGCCATGGAAAGGTTCTCAACGATGGAGACAAGTACAACATCCTTAACTCACAAGGAAGACCACCAAGGAACTTCAACCGATTCCGCAACACGTCTGACTACGTCAACCATGGTCCTAGTGGAAAAGAGAATTTCCTAGTATATTCGATGCGTCCTGGAGGATACCGTGCGGCAATTGAGTTGCAGAATGGGTCTCAGAATAGCCAGAATTCCAATGGTAGCCAGTACAACAGAAACAACGGTTACAATGGACAGAATGACTACAACAGAAACAACGGAGGGTACCGAGGAAACAATTATGGTGGCCAGAGAGGAGGTTACCAGGGTCAGAATTACAATAATTACAACCTGGGCCAAGGGTATAACAATTACAACCAGGGGCAGAATTACAACAATCGGAACCAGGGTTACCAAGGAGATCGAGGCTACCAAGGAAACCAAGGTTATCAAGGAAACCAAGGTTACCAGGGAAATCAGGGTTATAGCAACCAAGGTCAAAACTACAACCAAGGATATGGAAACCAGGGTCAAAACTACAATCCATATGGTAAGCAAGGGAACTATAATCTGTCTGGATACGGACAGGATGGAAACTATAACAACTACGGTAACCAAGGATATAATGGTCAGTACCAAGGCAACTATCAGGGTCAAAACTACCAGGGCCAAAATTACCAGAATAACTACAATTCTGGATCCAACTCCAGATCGGGCTACATGCCCCCACGTCGTTAGTTCATTGCTTTGGTTCTAATTCCAGTATGGTCCAAGATATGAAAAACATCATAAGAAGAAGATATAAACAAATCAAGAAAAAGAAGAGACACGCAAATCCAGATGATCTATTATCATTTCAAGCTGTCATGTGGAATTTGCAATGGCTTTATCAGTATTAAAACTGTCTGCAGGTTTGTCTCCGGTGTGGCATCAAACCTTAATCTACTCTATCTATTTACTCAATATATAGTGTCAAACAATCTCTTTCTAAAATGGTAGATATCTTTTACGAGACGTCACTGGAGCAGGTGGTGTCGTTGGAGAAAAGTGGCGACCAAACCGTTCTAAAACTGGAAAGGGCCCCCAAATCTGCCTTTCCAAACCTTGTCTCAGTAAATCGAGCAGATATTGCTATTGCCAACGACGATGTCTACGTGTTGGACCTGGTTAGGTCCGGAACCGGCAGACAAGCTGCTTCTGGCATTTATAGCAGAATTCTCCGGCCATTGTTTGACTCTGTGCTTCTGATTCCCCATCAGTACATTGCAACTGATAGTCCCTCTTCAATTGATACTTTTGCAGCGTCCTTGAACTCCAATGGTCGTCCCATAACGTTGGTGGTGATTGCTGGAGATACTTCCGTGAATGAGCTCATCAATGGCTTAAGTCCGGGCCATCAGGCTCTCGTGAAAATCCTAATAGTACCAGCTGGCACAGGAAACTCGTTGGCACTCTCAATTGGGCTCACGGACGAGGTAGCCGCGGTGAAGAAATTGGTTTTATATGGCGAGACTGATGTTCGTCCATTAAACTTGTACCTGGCGCAATTTCCAGCTGGTTCATACTTCCTCCACCACGATGGAACCAAATCAAATGTCCCCAGTTCTCTACTCTTCTTAGTGGTTACTTCTTGGGCTTTCCATGCGTCGTTGGTGGCAGATAGTGACCTGGACGAGATGAGAAAGCATGGAATTGATCGGTTCAAGATCGCTGCTGGCCAGAACTTGGGCCGGGAACAGAAATACCTGGGTGATTTCTCTGTTACTCGCCAAGGTGCCACTACCGCACATCACAAAGGGCCATTTGCTTACTTTGTTGTAACTCCGTCGAAGAAGTTCGAGCCTACGTTTGAGGTCCTGCCCAAGGGTAATATTTTCGACTCCAACCTCTATGTTGTGGGCTTTCCCACTGAGCAAGACGACAAGTATATTATGGACATCATGATGGAGGTTTATGCGGGCGGAAAGCATGTAGAAAATGATAAGGTTTTCTACAATTTGGTGGAGAAGGACCAGGTGATAAAGCTACAGGTAAGAGACGCTGACGTGATCGAGAAAAGACGCTTTTGCGTGGATGGAGCTATCGTGGTGTTGCCTGAGCTGGAGGGAGAAGTGGAGATTCGGTATCATGGCCCTGAGGCCAATGGATGGAAAGTTAGTATTATAAGCTGACTTTATTAATCTATTAATCTTTAGAAGTATACCATTTTTTCATTTTAACCATTAACCCTCAAAATCATCAGTCCCTCAAAATCATCAATCCCTCAGAATCATCAAAATCTTCAGAATCAAAAACACCAGACTATAAAAAGTCATGAAAATCACAACTTAAAGTCACAAAAATCACCTCTTTCCGTCTTCTATATACAAATAGGCCACACAGAAGCTGGCTAATCCACACAATATAGCCATAAGAGTGTAACACCAACCCATGCCCATACTTTCCATTTGAGTGAGCACTCCAACAAACAAAGCAGCACACCAGCATCTGGTAAGATTGACACAGGCACAAGATCCGGAAGCCTGAGTAGGATTGGCATCCACAACCACCGTACTGGAGATAGTGAGCCAGTTCATGGCTCCATAAGCAATAATGCATGAGGCAACAATCACCAATGCCACAGGACCATGGAGCTGTAAGGTCCACGCAAACACCAAAGATGCCCCAACACACAAACACGAAGGAAGTGCAGACACAATAAGACGAGAGCGTAAAACACTGAATCTACAGCCTTCTGTTTGACTCTTCCTAAGTGACCTCTTGTATGAGTAGTCCAACATCTCACCAATAGAGACAGACCCTGCTAAGCCACCAAGTCCACTGGGAATGTATGCTAAAGCCACTTGGTCGAGTGAAAAGCCGTAATCTTTGGTCAATGCATGTGAAAGCGATGTAAGCATCATGAGCCAGAGCGCATAGCAGAGGGAAGCTGGGATGAGAGTCATGTATACTTGACGAATGGCCAAGATCTTTAAAGGCTTGAACAAGTTGAATGACCGCGAGGTCTGAGGAGTTTTGTCTGATTGGAGGCCCTTGGAGCTTGCAACTACCATTTTTGGACTTGCAAGCCTATTCTTGAACATTCTTGTCTTCATTATGGGAGCAACGGTGACCAAAGTCCACTTGGTTGGAAGTCGGTCCGCCTTCATTCCCACAATCTTTGCGCCTGTCTCTGGAAGCAACACGTAAATAACAAGGAAAGTAACTCCAGCCGAAATGGCTAGAAACCAAAAGATTGCACGCCAGCCAAAGGCAGATGAGATCATTCCACCAATGAAGGCACCGAATGCCTGCCCCAAAAGCGCTAGACCAGTTGTAAGGCCAATGAAGGAGGCACGTTCCGCTCTGGTAGTGATATCACTGGCTATTCCGCTTCCAACAGAGATGGTGGACGAGATTCCAAATGCCTGGATGCATCGAAGCACGACCAAACCTGGGAAACTGGTGTTGACAGCAATTAACACATTGGCAGCAACATAGAGCAAAAGACACACTAAAATAATCGGGCGACGACCAGTAGAGTCGGCCAAATTCGAGAAAACGACTGGGCCAAGACCCTGGAAGATCGAATACACAACTAAAGTGATATTGACGTCCAGTTCTGTAACTTTGAAGGATTCTTCAATTTGTGAAAGTACAGGCACGTAAATCGGCAGTGAGATGGATGACCAGAATCCTGAAAGACCTCCAAGGACCACGATAACGTACTTCTCGTATTTGTAAAAGATTGACTGTGGCTTGGTCTCCATTTCATCATCCAGCTGGCTCAGATGTAGTCTGGGAACCTGGATGAGTAAGACCTCTTCCGTATGCTCATGATCAGACTCACCCTTTTCACTTTCATTATCACTGACATCTGGAGTATCTTGCAGCGACCACGTTTTCCTCATCACCATAGATGATAACCTTGTCAGGGAAAGCATGGTGGTGAGTGGGATTGGGTGAATAGTTCTCGCCCGCTCCAACATTTCTGTTTCGACTAATGTCTCTGAGCTCTGTAGTGCGGACTCAGTTTGTAGCATTTCTTATTTTCGTTTAAGGAAAGCAAAACGGCTAGATCCCCGGGTATTTATAGCAATAACCATGGAAGATAGAAGAGTCATGAGTGCACAGGATAATATTCGTTCTTTCGCAGCCGACTCACCTGATCGGAATAGTCCAGAACCTAAAAGGATTATGAGGAGCAAACTGAAGGAAAAGAGAAAACATGAGGAATAATGGTAAACAATTTGATGTAGAGATTAAGTTGCAATATTAATATGATTTTGAATTAAAACTTTTCCTGTTTTGGGAACGAACAGCGGTGAGAGATGACCCGGAAAAACCAGTTGATCCGGTCTAGATTATGCGCGAGATCGGATGACTATGCACCCTGGGCCAAATCACGATCACGCTTATCGTCGCCATTATGACTAATATACATGGCTACTCCTTAGCCTTTTTGGTGTCTGGCTGCGAGGAAGTGGTTTGTGTAGCATCTAGTGGCCGCTTGTTGGTGCCATTTGTAATTCCACCAGTTCCAAACGAGGGGTTGGTCGGTCCAGGACTTCCGGTGTTGCTCAGGTTACTAGCAAAAGTAGGGAGATTTCCAGATCCGCTAGGTGCAGAACCAGTCCCGATACCTGAATTTTTGATATTGGCATTGACATTAGCATTAGCATTAGCTTTAACACTGCTGTTCGCATTAGCATTGGTATTGCCTGTAGTGGTTGCATTGGTAGTGTTGGAATTGCCACCAGCATTTGGCTTGACCTGTGGTTGTTTGTCTTTCTCCAACCGCTCAACCTTCCTGTTCAAAACACGAAGTTTGAACTCATATTTCTTATCGACGGCACTTTCCGCAGTCTTGACCTCTTGTGCCAACCTCTTGTCAAATTCCTCTTTGAGATTCTTTATCTTCTTCTCGTACTCCTCAGTGAGCGACTTCTTCACTTTTTCGATATTACTCTTGTCCGGTGCCAGTGCAAGCTTTTCATTCACCTTTTGCTGGACCTTGGAATCGAGCTCCTTGGCATATTTAGCGGCGATTTCCTTCTTGGATGCCTCCAATTTAGATCTCCATTCGCTTTCAACTTGCTTCTTCATTGCATCCAAAGAGGTGCTGGAGTTGTTAGCTTTGGCTGCCTCGAGTTCCTTATGTAGACTTTCATCATACTGCTTTTTCAACGTATCAGTAAGAGCTTGTTTTTCGGTCGCGAAAGTTGCCTTCAACCTATTAATCTCCTCAGCTAAATTCTTATCTTCGTTGGCCTTTTGAGATGCGTTGCTAGTGGCTAGCTTCTGTGCTTCTTCGAGAGACGTCTTTGTTTCATTGAGTTGCTTCTCTAGCTCCTTGTTCTTGTTCCTGTGACCCGTAAGTTTGGTCTTAAACTCGTTCTTCAAGTTCTCAAATCTCTGCAACAAATTCTTCACCTCGTCATTATTGGTGAGTTGAGTCTTCAAGCGCTCATTCTCTTCTTTCAAAAGTTGGAGTTCTTGCAATTGCACTGCCACCTCAGTATCATCTGCATTGACAGTAACTGGAGCTTGGTTTTTGAGCTTTTCAATTTCAGCTTGCAACTCTGTAACCTGCTCTAAAGTGACCCTATTTTCATTTCTCAAAGTCGTATTGCTTTCACGTAAGATGTTCAACTGTTCAAGTTGCTCCTTCAAGCGTTCGTGGTCCTTTGTGGCATCGTCCAATTGCAACTTCATTGTCTGCATTCGGGACACCTGACTTCTTGAAGCGTTCAATTCGGAAGTCAAGTTATTGAGCTGAGACTTCAATCTGGATTGTTCGTCAACGAGGCTAATAACCTTGGCTTCTGCATTATCTTTTTCACGTCTCAAATACAGAACCACTTGCTTCAAATCATCAGATCCTTCAGAGTCAACTGATGGAGCGCCACCAGTGTTCAATTCAATTTGATTGAGTGCGAGGTTATATTGGTACTCCAAATCCTTGATCTTCATTTTTGCAGCTGCCAATTCCTCCTGACTTCCTGCTTCTTGTTCAGATATGATTTCCTCTTTAGCCTTCAACTCTGCATCCACATTTTGAAGCTTTGATGTTACGTCATGTACCTTGCTTCTCAAATCATCGTTGATTCTCTTCTCATCTGTGATTTGAGCAGTCAATTGTTCAATCTCCTTCAACTTGGACTTGTAATTACCATCAAGCTCAGTGTTGATGTTAATTTGGGATTGCAAATCGCTGTTGATAGTGGCAATCTTAGTTTCAAAATCTGATTGGAGAGTATCATAAGAGCTAGCTTTCAAGGAGAACTCGTGGACCTTCGATTTAAGTTCCTGGACTTCATTCATATACTTGTTTTCAGTCGAATACAACTGTGATTGAAGGTCTTCCACGTTCTTCTTGTAAGTTGTGACTTCAGAAGTTAAGTCATCACGCTCGGAAATAAGATCACGAATTTTTTCGTCAGAGGAAACCTTGAACTTGTCAAATGATTCCGTAGCTTTCATGAGAGCATCTTCTGCAGCCTTTGCGATATTACTAAATTCAGTGACCTGAGATTCTGCGATCTTCAAATCATTCTTTATATCTTCGTACTCGGAAGGAAGAATAGTAGCATCGTTGTCAGCATGCAAAATTGTGGAAGATTGCCTTGGACGATGATCAGCAGGTACTGATTCTGTAAGTTTTCTCCTAAGACTGTCAATGAGGGATTGCTTTTCTGCAAGTTTTGACTTAGCATCTAAAAGTTTCTGACTTAACTCATTAACCTGTTCAAGCTTTACGTTCTGTGCCTTCAATGCCAATTCAGATTGGTTGGCTAAGATCAGAATACGCTCTTCCTTCTCCGAAATCTTCTGCTGCAACGCCTGATAATTCTGAACACTCTCCGACAACTTATTAGACAAGTCCAAGGAGGCGGATTCTCTTTCCTTGATAAGAGATTGCAAATTGAACACAAAGGTATTAAGATGCTCTTTGTCTTTCTTCAAATGAAGAATCTCGTCTTTCAAAGTCAGGTGCAAAGAAGTCCAAACTTCTTTCTCCGTGGCCAAATTCTTAGTAGCCGAAGCGGCGTCAATCAAGTTCTTCTCAGCATCACGCAACTCGTTGGACTTCTTCACCAAGAGACTTTCCTGTTTAGAGGCCTGCTCCTTCCAAAAAGTTGCCTCTTTTCTGAAGTAGTCAAGGTCGGCTCTCACGTTTTCAAGCAACTTTTTAGAATTTTCAAGTCTGCTTTCTGACAATTCCACGGAATGCTTGACTGATGAAAGTTTGAGCTGCAATTCTTCCTTTGTGTTGTTAGCCTCGGTCAATTTTTCGTTGACTTTACCGATCTTCTTCGCGGTCTGTGATTGAAGTTCTCTCATGGCTTTCTCGGTCTCAGTTATTCTGGCTTTTAATTCCTTGTTTGATGAGTTGAGAATGGATAAGTCAGCACCCGAAGCATCGGCTCCGGTCTCATTTCCATTAAGCGACTTCAAAAGATCTCTTTCCTTGGTGACTGCACTGAGTTTGAGCGTCACACTGTCCAATTCCCCCTGCAAAGTTAAAATTGCTTCCCTAGCTTCTTCGACTGCGGCAGCTTCAAATCCATTTGTTTCGTGTTCTCTTTCTTCAAGCTGCTTACCCAACAGGCGCACAGATAAAAGCAATTCCTCATTTTTATGCTGCATCTCGATAACACTGGCGAAGTTAACCAATCTCTCAGAGATGAGTTTATCTGTATCCGTTTCGATAACTCCGTCTCTATTTCCGCTCCTCGATAAGATCAGGTCAATTACCCTCTTCTCATTTGAAGTCAACGGATCCTCATTAGTTTCTCTGATCTTCGAATGGATCAAATAGTAGCACAACTGTCTGCCGAGATCTTTTGACAATTGCTTCATGGACATGAGTTCTGTTTCGTAGGAAGCCAATCTGGTTCTCAACCTGTTGGCCTCCTTTTCACTTTCAACTTTATCAAGGCGCACCGATTCGAGCTTTCCTAGCATGTCTTTCATAGACTGCTCGTAGAACTGTATTTGGTTTCTGTAATTGGTAATAGCTGGTTTCTTGGATTCGAGTTCCGAAACAAAATGTTGCAATTGAACAGCCAATTTCTCCTTCTGGGACCTTTCCAAAGCAAGCTCTTTCTTGATATGGTTGAACTCAGTATACAATGTTGACAATGAGATACCCAGAGGGCTGGTTTGCATAATGAGCTCGGCCGATTGCGATAGTCTTGGAAGCTTCGTTTCCTTGTGTAATTCTGAATCTAAGGCTTCTTCTGTACGTCTGAGACGTTCTTCCAAGATGATGATTTTCTCTTCCTTTCCGGCAATATCCTTGTGTAGGGCCTCAATGGATTCAGCAGAAGAGGACTGTAACTCTTCTGCATATTCCTCAAGCTGGGTGATTCTCTCACTTCTTTCTCCTAGTTGGACGTTCAAAAGCTCAACCAAGTCATCTTTGGCGCTTGATTCTCTTGAATATTTAATGGTCTGCACCTCCAACTTCGTTTCCAAATCCGAAGCTCTGATGCGTTCCTTCTCTAAGTTTGCTTCCAAGGTCTTGACTTGATTTTGCAAGGAATCTCTTAAAGAAGTTAAGGTTTCGGTCTGGGAACGCAACGACGAGATTTTGTTGGAATCTTGCAAATATGTCGAATCGTGCTTCTTTATCAATTCGGTATACTTTTCCTGAATATTCTTCAATTCCTGTTCGTACCAATCCTTCTGGTTTTTAATATACGAAAGCTCATTGGTAACTTTGCTCAAATTGAGTTTATAAGTAAATTTTTCATTGGTAACTTCATTGAGTTCTTTGGTAAGTTCGCTCAAACGCTGCTCACATTCCACATTGGACTTTGTAAGCTTGTTGAGAGACTCGTTGACCCTGAAAAGCTCCAAATCTTTTGTTCGGAGAGTTTCGCTGTTAGAAGCGTCGGATTCCTTGGTGCTAGATTCGAGTTTATACAACTTGTCATTGAGCAAAGACAAACGGTTCTGCAAACTCGTTACAAGATCATCTTTGCGACTAACCTCGGAAGAGAGAGTCTCATTCTGCGATGTGAGGGTCTCATTGGCTGCAGACAATTTCTCCACACGTTTCAGGAGAGTCTCGAACTTCTTCTGTTCCACCTGATTGATCAGCTCTTGGTTCAACTTGAAAAACGAGAGCTCCGACAGAACGCCCTGATACTGTTGAGCTCTGTATGCAATCTTAGCTACCACATCGCTGCCCACAGCCACAAGTTCAGATGGGTCGACGCCAATAAAAGTGGCACCAGCATGTAATTCTGCCGCTCTCGAAGCCGATGCACTTTCCTTGCGGATTTCCGGCTCTGCAGTGCTTGCAAATGTATCGTTGGCTACCGAGTCGAACGCATCCTCCTCTGCTTCTGCTAAATTCTGGAGCTGCGTGCTGCGTGGCTGTTCAACTGGAGAACTGTTCACATTCTGAGTCATGGTGTCCTTCGCCACGCTAAAGCTCTTCGGTGTCGTGATAGGTTCGATATCCTTGAGGGGTGGGAGCAGTTTCAGGGGTGTGGTAAACTGCTGGCCTGAGCTGGCGGGGTGTAGAGTCATGGAAGTGTTTGGATCTTGGTCCATTGCGTCAGAGGCCTCATCGGGGACGCTGGACGCGTCATTGGTGGCATCATTGACAACATCAGTACTCTCCACGTCAATTTGGGGAACAGTTTCTGCGTCGGCAGTTTCTGGCCCTGAAAATTGGTTGGGAGTTTGTAGTTGGGCTGAGTGTGAGGTTTGTGGGATATTTGTCGAATGATCAGCCACAAATTGCGAGTTGGTAGGTGGCAATTGGTGAGAATCATCTTCATGTGCCTCGTTCTCTTTATCGGAGAGATGATCTTGAGCAGAGGCGTCCATTGCTGGAAGATAATTTGATGAGAGATGGGTATTTGGAGATTAGTTGAGAGGTATGTTTGACATCCGTACACCAGAGCTGAGGAATGGAGTTGGTTATATACATATATTTATCGAGGTATATGTGGAGACTTATTATGAGAAGCATTGTGCATTAGTAGTTTTTTGTTGCCTTTTAAAGTGAATAGAAAAGGCGTTGTGAACTTTTCAACTACTGAGCGAAGTTATTGTGCTATGCGTAATGGGAACACTAGTTACTTTGAAAACAGACTCATTGCCCAAGAAGCCCAGTAGTACTTGGGTCACAATCATTGAAATTCTTCAAATGTTTAGTATATTATAGAACCATAAACTTCAAAGGAAAGTAATGAAGTTGTCTCTGGGAACAGTCATTCGGAGCGAAATGAGATTTATGGCTCATATTGAATGTATGGAGGTCGAGATCATCCGAATTTGTTGACAGTTTAACTTAAGACAGTTTTGCTTCATTGACATGTTTCGAACTTACATATCTAGATAAGTATACATTGAGTAACTGGATGAATCAACTTTCAAAATATAATGGATTTTTGATGTGGCCAATCAGATTCCCGGTTCGGACTACAGTGTTGATATGCTCCCAAGATTCTTATGGAACAACTTTTTTGATAAGAGATTCGATGGAGAGCTAACATCTATCCCTTTGTAGGTTTTAGAGGAATTAGGATTTTATCAAATGCTTCAAGGTACATGACTCTTTCTATCAACCGAAGTATATTCTATGGAAATTTTAAGTGGCCTCTCAACGATATTCATTTGCTCATAGTTGAACTCTTGATTGATTCCATCTACAACAACGAGTAAGTGGCATCATGAGAAAACTTGGAGTGTTTCTTTTACTTGCAATATTATCTTTAGACCTTCCTCAAATACTTCTAGTCGGTCTAATATAATGATCATTCCATCATTCTATCATTGTATCATTCAATCATTATATTATAAGATTCTTTTTCTCTACTCTCTTGATCCAACAATTTCATAGCCACTTTTCCCATAATGTTCCATAGATCCCTCTATACTCCTTCTCCACTCTCAAAAACTCTACATCTCGCCACCAATTTCCTTCCAGTATCAGCAGTTCTACACGACTCTAAACTCTCTAAACTCTTCATAACAAAATCTTCACTTCCAAACTGCACACTTGACTTTCAATTTCCCTACTTTCTCTCCCATTTGCCTTGGTTTCCCATTATTCCTTGTCTCTAGGGCTCCAGCCCTCGTCACATGACGCACGCCATCCGACCACAACTCACATCCTGCACACCCAACCTCCACCCAGTGCGTAATTCCAAAAAACATTTTTCGCTCTTCATTTCTCTCTTTCTATCAGCAGCCATGATTGAACCATCGTTGAAAGCCTTGGCTTCCAAGTACAACTGTGAGAAGTCCATCTGCCGTAAGTGTTACGCCAGATTGCCACCTAGAGCCACCAACTGCAGAAAGAGAAAGTGTGGCCACACCAACCAATTGAGACCAAAGAAGAAGTTGAAGTAATCGGACAGCTTTTTTGGCACATGGTGCTCTGCTGCTGATGCGATGTGGCAGTTGTTGCCGTGTGGGATATTTAGCTTATACATGTTAATACATCTATCTATTGGAGTTGATGTAGGGAGAGTGGAGTGAAGAAAAGTTGAAAAAGTGAAAGAAGTGCGAGAAATGAGACAAATTTCAAGGAAACTGGAGGGAAGTTGAATAAGGAGAGAGAGCTGATGGGAATAACATCATGGTGAGTGACGGAGGGTACTGTCGTTTGAAAGTGTTGAGGTTGGTCAGTAATGACTGTAAGGAGTTCAAAGAGGTTGGGGATTTTTTGAGAAGTGATAGTTGGAGTGACGGGTGATAGTTCGAGTGACGGTTCACGGAGTAGAAGTTTTCGTTGGCATAAGCTTGACTGTTTACTTCACTTCAGTGCTGGTTTGAACCTTATGGCCCCCAACGTTTACTTCAATCTGCCTCTTCCTCTCAATCCCCAGCCTTCTGTCTAACATGTCTAACCTCAAAATCATGACTTACTTGTTTCTGTTGCTTACTTCTTCTTGACTCTTCTTTTACTCTAAGTTCACTCAATTTGTCGTTGTTTTCTGGGCTTTCACGTATCGATAGCTTTTTCAACTTTTTCTGACCACACGAAATTCTTCTAGAATCCTTCTTTGTAAACAATCATTTAATCGCCTTTAATCACGACTGAATAACTCCTCCCCTACTTATTGGTTTGCGAGCTTAACTCAGTGAAGTCCCTACAACGATCAGTTGCCTTTTATATTCACAACATATCTCTACCCAATTCTCTCTGATATTTGCATTAATATGTATTTAGTTTGATCCAATTTTACTCTTGTCAACTTTTCAATTCTAGCAATTTTGGAATCAACCGAGCCTCACCTTAACGTGTCATGAGATCTACCGATTCGGCAATATAGCTTTTTCATATTATTCCGAACTTGGGCATGAATTTCATCCTCTTTCTCTATATCAATCTTCGCCTCTATTCTTTCTCTTTTAATAATTTCAACCCTCTCGTGTTAATTTCACCATCAATATCTTCTATATTCTCTTCTATATTCTCTTCTGTATTTTCTTCTGTATTTTCTTCTATATTTTCTTCGATATTCTCGTCATACACTCTCGCGTGGTGGTTCGTTTTGAATCTAAAGAATCAGGTTCTCATATATACAGTGGTTTATCTTGGTAGTTCATCTCCAGTTGAATTCCCTAGTGATCCCATCGTAAGCAAAATCCCATTTTTTCTCTATCATCGATGTACTCTTTCACCACTGGCTGATTTCTCCCGGCAATTTCGTTCCCTGGTGATTTTCTCCGTTCTCGTATTACTAAGATCACACATTCTCAAAAAGTAAATGAATGTCCATTTTTCTATGGATCGTTCTGCAAATTCAATGCTTGGTCGTTCTGAATCTACGATTTTAATCCCTCTTAAAAAATTCTTTTGCTTGTTCATTTCCGACTTTTTTCCTCTCTTTTAAACATTCTGCAACTCTGACTTCTTTGCAGATCTCTGACTCTTCCCTACAATCCCACATTCTCACGATATTTTCCCATTCCTCTTGAACTTTTCTACCGACTCGATCCACTATACCTGACCAATAACATACTCCCGACATTTTCATTCATTATCTAATTCCCTACATTTTCCACGACCATCTCCCCTCATGTCTTCTTCTTTTTCTTCTTCTCCTCCTTCCACCCCTCGAATCTCAGTTCAACTTTCGCAGCCATGATCGACGTTTCCAACGAAATCAATCTAAGTTATTATTTCCAATATTTTCCTTTATTTAACTTGCTTTCACCATTTCCCTAGGCCCTAAACCTCGCCTCTCAGGTGTCTTTAGTTTCTCCCCCGAATTCCCCGTTAACTCCACCTCCTTCTGCATACGCTATTGGGCCATGGTGACATCTTATCGACGCTGCGGCATTTCTGTCACATATCGCACTAACTGCCAGCACGGTCTCCATAACATCCCCCTCCTCAGTAAAACTATCCGCCACCACACTTTTTTTATCTGGAAAAAGATTATTAATATCCAATTCCATTCTACAATTCATTAGAATACTCTTTTCCGCTTTTAATCATCATTCTTCAAGCGATATCTCCTCACATACCTCAACGGCGGCCTCCACGGTCGTGCCAAACTCATCTCTCACGGTAAAAAAATGCCTACAACCAACTCACCTATCCTGATCTTACTAAGAATCTCCATTTAACCTGGCTGCGTCGTCATCCACTCCAACCCGGCAACTGCACTCCAACCTTCCATCCCCCACTACCTTCCCCATCCTGCACTGGTGTTTTATTCCCTTTGCTCCGGTTTCTGTCAGCACTCTTAGATCCTTTTGGTGATTGATCTGCCTTTGGCTCCACACCTTCAACATTGACAGTTGCCACTCTGCTTGACCGCTGCCGCTAGCTGCTAGCCGCCCAAGTACTGCTCCTCTATCCTCCTCGGTCGGTATATTCTTCCCCTTGCGGCCGCCAATCCATCGTGCCTGGCGGGTCGCTGACTTCAGTTCCTCCCCCAAGGCATGAACAACCTGTTTGAAGAGCAGGGATTCACATATCCGCAGTCGGCCGCCGTAGCATCACCGCCGGACCAGGCATCGGTTGCTGCCACTGCCTATTCAGGTACTCAACTTTCGCAGACTAAGCGCCAGAATTCCATGAGTGCTTACAACAACAATCCATCGCTGAAACGCGCTGCAAACCCGTTGCAAATGCAATTTCAGATGCAGACTAGCAATTCCACTGCTCAATCTTTCCCTTCAGCGACTCCTCCCGCAGCTCCTGCTCGTTTCCCCACCGCAGCTTCGTCTCGTCGAAATGCTCGTAAATCGGGCCAGTACCTCGCGGGTCAGGCAATCAAAACCCCAACTCCAACCACTTACGAGATTCCACTGAGTCCTAATGCTAATCTTGCCATTCAAAACAATCTGGACCTGACGGGCTCGAGTCCCATGGTGGATCAACAGGTATCTGGGACTACAAATAAGGATGCGTCCACGCGACTTCCTGGCTCGCTGCTGAACTCGAATATGGGTGTTCTGCAAGGTCAACAATCCGTCCAGCAGCCTCAGCAAGCTCAACAGAATCAGCAACCTCAGCAGATTCAACCACCTCAGCAACCTCAGCAACGAGCAATGTCCGACGAAGAACAGCAGCTCGCAACGAAGTTAAAGGAGACTTATAAGAACATTGTTAACTTTGAGGAGGTAGTTCAAAAGAGCTGCATTGAGTTGACCATGAGAATTAACCAGAACAATTTCACCAGTTTGAATTCTCCCTACACATCGTCCATGTACGGCCAGCAGCAGTCACAGCATTTACCTGGCTCTCCAGCTCTGTTTCAGTCTGCCGTATCGACAAGCTCTACCGAATTATCTAATAACTTGTGGACTATCTATCACCATAATGTGACGTTGTTGAACAACTACTACGATTTTCTCATCACTGCTCTCAAGCCGACCGCTAATTCCACCCAGTTCAAGACAGGGAAGAACATTGTTGACCTCTACAAGATACCACGACGCATGTGGGTTTACGGTATAGTCGGGTTCTTGGAGGTGCTTAAGAACATCATGAGTATTTTCCTGGACCACGAGATCTATCTGTGTTTTATTGCATACTGTTTCAGCATCGTCTCAAACTTGACCGATCCAGCCCTTGAGATGGAGGGTTGGTGGTGTGAGAAACTTGGTGACTTGTCTCGTATGGCCATAGCCCTCTATGCCTCGCGTTTCATTGATTGGAAAATCAGCGCCGAGTACTGGTACTCGGTAGCAATGAAAACGATGTATGGACATGGAAAAATCTATTATCATATATGTACTGTGCAGCAGGACAACTTGGATGCACTCGTTAACATCGGGAAATCTGTTATCTGTCGTGACCCATTTGTCCCAACACAACAATATTTGCGTTTGGTCGTTGAGAACATTTGCACTCAGCGTAACATCCTTTCTTTGCTAGAGTTGCCGATCATCGACTTTATCAAGATTCACAAGGTTCTCTTGAGTATCCACACTAATTCCATTAACGCTAATGAAGCGTCGCACCAAACAGAGAATATCCATGATTCACAGTTACAATACGGAATTGATTTGGTAACACGATATGGTCTCACTTTTGGTTGTGATTCTCATGGTTTTAACTTCTTCACGAGAACTTTCTGTATTCCAGGTGCCACACATAACAAGTACGGTGCAGATCCATTCAACCAATATCTCAAGCAACAGCATGAACAAGATCAGCAAAGCAATACTTTAGACACCCTCGAAAAAATGAATTTCTGGTTCAACAAGGGCTCACTATTTGCCATTGCCAATGTGAATCACTTAATTGGTTTCGGTGATCCAAAAAATCCTTTCGCAAAAATCTTCCAACTACCTGAGGCACTCAAAGAAAGGAAAGATAAGAAAGAAAGAAAGCGCAAGTCTAAATCTCAAGGCTCTCAGGAGGATTCGACGGAAATGGGTGCTAGTCTCTCTAATATGAGTGGAGCCGAGGGTCAGTTTTTAGTTGCTTCTGAGCTTTCTATAACTGACTGGTTCTATTGCTTGACTTACATTAACAAGTCGGTTTTAGAACTCTCTTTCCGTATCTTAAATCACTATTTAATTGGTCCCAAGCTGGTATCAACATGCCATGTGATCGTGTGGTTGTATTTTCTCATTGCAGTGGGAGAAGCTTCTAATAAGTATCCTAACTCCAAGAGCATGTTCTTGTGGTTGTTCCGCAAGTTTTTTCCCTGGGAGTCACTTATTAACTATTTGAACACCTTGGTGGCTGTCACGACTAACAACCCCAACTTGAACGGTATGTGTCGCAACTATTTACTAAACCATCCAAATTATCTCCAATACTTCAATGAAAACGAATTTTTGCCAGAAGTCTGGAAATGTTGGGGTACATTATGGTTTGACGTGATTTCTTCAAAGCAAGACTATAACGATTTGAACTCTGCAGGTGTTCTGAGTCACAGCTTGTTTGATTTGCCGATTTGCGGAACATCTCCTGTCATCAACATACACGGAAACAACAACCACTCCCACGGAAATAAGAGCAAAACTAGAGATCAGCAAGAACGCGATAACGATGAGAGACTTGTTAGGATCATTTTGTTGGCCAGAATTCTCGCTGACAAGTATGACTTTGGAATCGTGCGTACACTGGACGGCTTCAAATACGATGAAGAAATTTACAATCAAACTGAAAGAGACTACTTGCTTACATCTGCTGCTCCAACGTTAACGAATGAACTATTCGCATTCATCCGTGAGGTGGTTTACGGCGATGGACGTCTTGTTCAGGACAACTTTGTGATTCCGATTTCTCCAGGCAACCTTGTCAAGACTGAGCATTTGAGTATGATTAGTGCCGAAGACAAGGATGAGCATTGGTTCAAGCTTCGTAATCATACTGGCTGGGACCAGGCAGACGATGCCAACAACTTGGGAGAAGAAATGATCGACGACGAGGATGATTTGGCTGGTTATGCAGACTCTGAGTTTGACGAAGATGAGACTGATTACCAAAAGCAATTAGAATCACAAGCTTTGAATCAGTCAAGACATCTTCAGGACCATCACTTCTATCATCAGCTGCAACAACAACATGCGCTGATGGAGAATGATTCACGGAAGTTTGGTGAATTCTACAGTGATAATTATGTCGTTAATCCTGAACTCCTTCCAGGTATAGTGAATACGGATATCCAGATTGAGGGTGACCTCGGAGATCGAATGGATTCCAGTTTGACATACATCACTTTGGATACAAACATTTGGTTGAAGCACTGTGGACGAATCTTCAAATGTGTGCGAAATGGAGTATTTAAGGTGCTGATTCCCTTGATTGTTTTTCAAGAACTTCGGTCTTTAAGAAAGTCTGCTGAAGCAACTATTGCTGATGCTGCTACTAGATCCGTGATCATAATTCGCGAGTTGTATTTGGCCCGAGAGGTAGTGCCATTGCGCTTCGATGGCACGGTTGCAAGTGACATCAACGAGACAACTGAGTTCGAGAACAACTCCAATTGGATGAGCAACGTTGATCTGACAATCTTGAATGTTGTCAATGAGCACGACGAGATCAGCAAGAAGTTGTTGAAGGGTCTCCATTGTACCATCAATGGCCACAAACAGATCATTCTTGACAGCAAGTATGCCAAGATGTTCCGCTATTGCATTTTAATTACTGATGACAGAAATATGCGGCTCCGCGCAAAGACATCTGGGCTCACCAGCTACCAAAGCAAATGGCTCTTTGGCCAGCTTGAGGAGATGTTCCCCGACAAGTGCATCGACTAAACATTACTCCGCATCACCCCGGCATTTAAACATATTGCATCGATGGACAATATTTCAAACATTCTCATAAACATTTTACATATTGATAACAAGAGTAGATATAAGACATCTCAAAATAGTTACAACTAGAGCGGATCTAAAATGCATTATATTGTACGATATTAATTTTAAGAAAAGTAAAATTTAGAGAAGCCAGCCCAAGGTTTTGTCGAGGAGCGTAGGCTTCGTTCTTCCGTTAGCCTCCAACTCCGCGTAGCATTCATATTCGTGCTCTTCAATCTCTTCGAGTCCAGTCTGGAGATCAGCATCTTCAGGTCTGATGAACAGGGTACGTTTCCAAACCTTCCAGAAAATGAAAATACCGATGGCCACAAATAACATAACGTAATTGAACAAGAACGTGTCGACTTGCCACCGTCCTGGCATAAACACCTCGTAGCCCAAGATTCCCACCACACACCACAAGATACATGTGACGACAATGGCACCATAAGGCTGGAACCATGATTTGAATGTGAAATTGTTTCTGTCGATGCCTTGTGCCTTGCAGGCTCTATAGAAGCACAAGTAGGTGATACCCATCATGGCATAGTTAAGAATCTGCGAACCAGTACACAAGGAAACCATAAAGTTCAACACCTTCATACCAGAGTCACCCAACTGCATCAACGACAAGAATGAGAATGCAATCGATACACCAACACAGTAAATTGGGACACCCTTGTTGGTACAGTATTGGAAGAAGCTAGGAACGAAACCCTTGAGAGAAAGTGAATAAAGTGCTCTGGATGAACAGTAAGTATAGGAGAGACCAGCTGAGAATGCAGAGGTAACAATCACAGCGTTGACAATGTGAGGAAGAACATCAATACCCATGTTTTGCATGGCAACGACATATGGAGATGCAGCAGCGTTGGAGGAATCGGAACTCTTCTCCACATAAGTTGGATCATTGTAAGCAATCAAGATGGTCACCGAGAGGGAACCACCAATATAGAAGAGCACCAAACGGGCCAAGACGGTTCTGAAAGCCTTGGCCATTGTCTTTCTAGGATTCTTAGCCTCACCAGCCGTCATACTTAAGTATTCGGCAGAAACAACCACGAAACAGGCCGAAAAGATACCTGCCAAAAATCCTTGAAACCTGCCAGTGCTTCCAGTTCCAATGTACTCAGCGATGGGACCACCTGGGGCTCTCCAGTTTCTGAAACCAAACGCATCATGTTTGGGGTTTCCGCCGCACATGGTGATGAGAGTGAAGAACAAGAGACCAATACACAAGATTAACTTTCCAATGGAAAGCCAGAACTCGGACTCTCCGTATGCTCTCACGGCAAAAACGTTGAGGGCAGCGTAAATGGCGATCTGAATGCAGAGTGTGATAGCAGGCGAGTAGTCATCTCTCCAGAAATGAATCATTCCATTGACAGCTGTGATCTCAAATGGAATGTACAAACTTTCCATCAACCAAAAGTTGATGGAAGCTGCAGCCTCGAATGCGGGGTCAACCACACGACCGGCCATGGTTAAGAAGGGAGAGTCGAGAGGCAAGTAGCACACCATTTCTCCCACGGAAACAGTCAACATCAAAATCACCGAGGTCCAGACCAAGTAGGCCAAAAACAACCCCAAAGGTCCAGCGTTGACCAAACCACCCGATCCGATAGTAATGAACAAACCTGTACCAATACTTCCTCCGATGGCAATAAGGTTAATGTGTCTGCTGTGTAAGGTTCTCCGTGTGGAGTTGACCTGGACTGTCGAACGGTCATCAGATTGGCTTTCAGAGTAGCCATAATTATCCTGGACCTTAAAGGCTGGTTCCACAGGTTTTTTCTCTTCAAACGACATAATGAACAGCAGTAGGTAATTTAAAGACTATTTGGAGTGTCACAATATACCAACCAGTTGCTGTGGAAAAAAAATATGTGGAGGTTTATCTAGAGAAGGATTTCAAAGATTGGATTAGCAGCCATTGGTGCGGGCTCATTTCATTATAAAGACAAAAGTTTCCGAAACAAGATGAAAAAACTGCACCAGTTCTGCGTACTACGCACCAGTGGGAACAACCATATCATGCAGCGGACTCATCGTCTTGCTGTGGTTGATCATGGGAAGTTTTCAACAGTAGTTGCTGTTACATGACATCATGGTTGGCGAGGTGCATGGAGAATTCGTTTTCTGCAGGAACCAAGTACATCGTCTGAAAATAATCATGGGCACCGTCTCATTTATATGCAGTATGGATATAAAATGCTATTGTATAACTTCATGTAGCGGGACTAAAGAATGTAGTGAGAGTGGAAAGTAAATTGCCACGGCTTCAAATCTCGGTCTATTCCGATGGCACGTGACTCGCTTCCCCAGATAAACTTTTTTTTCCATCAAGGTCAAGTAAAAGAATAACTCGCATATATTATATGCAGAGGGATTAGATTAGTACTAATTTGGATTCTCATTCCCACTTGCTGTTTCGAATGATTTGGTAATTCCGAGTTTTCATTTATTTGGACTTGGTCTATGTTATTTATTTCTTCCATGAATTTCCACCTCATATTGGCTTTGTGTGACTTTGGAGGCCATCAAATCTATGGAAATCGTATGCAAATTTGTATCCATCGAATTTCCTCCATGAACTAGTATATTTCCCTGCAGACGGACTGGCGGAATCCACTCCCTCATCCTCTATTGGGGCCTAGATGTTCTTCTCCAAAAACCTTACCGAAAACCTGCAGCCAGCAGTTTGGATACCAGTTGCCATTTTCTTGTGTGACAGACCACCCCAAATCACCCCACCAATTACCATTCTAATGACTAAGGCGAGTTCTCATGACAACGAGCATCTAACCGGCGTGCCGAGAGTTAGGTTTCGTTGCGTGGCATTTCCACGAGCGAATCGATCAACGTAAGTAACCTCACAAGCTGCTTGAGCCCCACAAAGGACACTCCCAGGGTCTCTTCGCTGCCAAGCTTCTCATTTTCTAGTAATGCATCTCTCTTCATAATAGCAACCACAAATTGGTGGTAATGTCTCATCAACTCTTCTACCTGTAGGATTCCTGGAGTGTAAGAAGGTCCGAGTGAAAGAAGCACTGTTGCAACAAGTTGGAAGGTCGGCACCATAAACTCGTAATACGAAACCATTCTCATGGAGTCGCCCGATGGTGCACTGATGTTGTTCCGGAGAACAAGTGGAACATCAAGCGAAAGGTTGAGTTGGGCACTCTTTTGGCTTGTGTGTGGATCGGTGGACGTATCAATTTGGAGATTCAAGCCGAGGTCGGCGTCGATCGACAAGAACTTCAATTGTCTTATGATGGGGAAGATTTCATTCTGCACAAGCTGCGATGCTCCGACCTTTGTCTGAGCAATGCGTATTAGAACATACAATGTAGACTTCAATGCTGTGAGCTCGTAAAGAAGTGTCTCCACATTTATGCCTGAAGCCTTCTTTGCATCGCTCGAGTCCCCGCAAGCGACAATGATCTCATCCGTCCTCTTCAATGACCTTACCAACAACGAGAGCGAGTTGTTACTGATCAACACATCAAGGATGGCAGAAGAGTTCTCGATGGTCGAGAGGTGGATCAATGATTCCATGAAAAGAATAGACGTAATGCGGGGCACACCTTCCAGGTAGATGGAGTCTTTGCACACAATGTCGATGAACCTCTTGTCAATTGATCTCAAGATAGACAAGATATTGTGGAGAATGGTTTCGGCTTTGATACTTCGGCGCAAGAACTTATTGAGTAAGAGGTACAAGTCCGACCTCAATGTAGGTGTGGAATTGGGACTCATTACTCCATTGACGCATGTCTTAAAGAGAGGAAGAAGACGGTGCAAATTATTTTCAGTGCCGTCTTGCTGTGGTATGTTATTGTCTTCCTCATACAAGTCGAAAAGAAGCACGCACAACGACATCAACTCCTCGGCAAACTGGATGTCTCGTTCATAGTACTCGTTGTTAATTTTAGGAAGCACCATTTGCAAAACCCTAAGAATGAAGTCTGACTTGTCGGCCACACCATCGCTGGTTAGAACTTGAATTATTTGGACCCAAGAGTGCAAAGACTTCAAGTGGAGAGTCTTGAGCTCATTAGTAACAAGCAACTTGTTGAGAATCTCGGCGATTCGGTCTGCCTCAACTTGGCTTTCTCTTCGAAGTGCAGCCTTGGTTTCATCGCTAGGAATGTTGATGTCTGCAAGTTGGCAAGTCAAACGAATCAATTTCTTGAAAACAGGAACGTTTGCACCCTCGATGTTCTTGTCCTTCTCAAACTCCACAACCAAGTTGTGCAAGTTGTACTTCTTCTCAAACGTGTCAAGTCTGTAGTCTTCCACATTGTAGAATTGATAGTTCAACACATCCAAGTAGTTTAAAACCTTGGGTGTGCCGTTGAGGAACTCGTTACTCTGAAGAAGAAGATTAACATAGTACTCTCTCTTAGTGATCGACTTGATGTCATGAAGTTCGAGCGACAAATATTGAAGGACGCAGTTGCGGTAGTTGATGAAGCTGAAGAACGTTTCGCAACTCAAATCATCTTGGACAAATTTGTTATTGACTCCATCCTGTAGGTCTCCCTCGAACTTGTAGTTCTGCCAGACTGTCATATCGTCAATTTTCAATTGAACCGTTAAAAGCTTTGAAAACAAGTCGAACTGTCTCAAGAACTGCAACGTAATCTTAGACGAAACCGGGTTCTGACACAATTGTACAATAATTTGAATGATGAGTGAAGTCAACTTGGCTGGGCCGATTCCGATATGATGCTTGAAACCTTTGCTGTAGTCGACTTCAGAAATCAAATCTAAGGTTGAGATCAACAACTCAACCAAACTCAGAAGCAAAACTCCGCTCTCGCCGTTGGCAGAACTCGATATTTCTAAACGATCTGCCTTTACAGTGTATCCAAGAAGGAAGTGTGCAACAGATGGTTCAGCTGATGTAGGCAAATTCTCGATCAAAAACTTTAATATGCTGTATTTTGTTTGAAGCAGGTCTGTTAGAGACTCCATTTGATGTACAAAACCAAACTGAATTCTCAAGGACTCATCAATATTCTCAAAAATACTCAACAAACGGTTACGTTTCAACAAATGGTTAGTCCCTCCGAATCCACGTTGCACAAACAACGGAGATTTAGCAATCTTGGCCAAAATACTCAACGACGATTCAACAATTGAGGAACTCTCATTTCCCACGTACAAAGCAAAATGAGCAGTGCTGAGAATGTGGAAAGATAAGACTTCATAGAAGTCACTAACTCCATTAGTGCCCAAACTTGCTGGATAGTAAATGTTATCAAAAGTCGATTTGGGGGCAGAAATAGTCAAACTCAAAGCTGTTCCATATCCCATAGGTACATTGACTTCCGAACCAGGAACTGTATCAGCATTCTTCAATAGCGGAAGGATCTTTCCTGTGAATGCATCCTGAGCATTCAAGACTTGATCAAAGGACTTCAATGCCATGTTGACAAGTGTCGTGGTGATTTCGTCGCTGGCGATTGCTTCACTTCCGATATTGATGATGTCAAAAAGCACATTGCTGGCCCTATCGTCAAACAAGTAGTTTAGGATTGCGGGGGCATGGTGCAACTTCAAGAACGTCTCATAAGACAATGCAACTATCTCACCCGAAACTAATTCTGAAGATGCAAAAACTCCATTTTGTTTAGCAAGGTCAACCATAATGCTTGGAGCAACATCGTTCAAAAACTGCCAATCAATCTCTGTTAATGAGTTGTGGATGATGTCCAACAATATGGCTTGGAAGGAGTGTCTGCTACTTGTCTTCTTCAAGTCCTTAGTGTGTCCGAAAACCTCAATCAAAAGGAATTCAATGTATGGCCAAATACCAATCTGATTCTTGTGGCGATAACCTGCACCAAGATTGGCCGGGTATAAGAGTTTTATGGACTTGATGGCAACTTCATCTTCATTCAAAGCAGAAAGAAGCTTTTGAATGAGTTGAACAAAGTTGAACACCTCTGAAAGATTAGTCAAAGTGATCAGGAAACTCTGCTTTAAGCTAATACCACGGTGAAGCAGTTTAAGCTTTGTCAACTCGGATTTGACCGTATTGGGTGGGTTACTAGACAATGAAACACCAGTGTAGCGTGTTGGTTCGGAAGTAGTCGAGGTATTAGTATCATTTTCGTTGATATTGTAGCATAGCCAACGATCCACTATGACCCAAATCTTGTATCTGATGTCCAAGTTTTCTGTATCAGATGCAAAAGTGGATAAGAGGTTGAGAGTCAAGTTGAGTGTGATGGTTCTGTTAGCGGTGTCAAAGACAACAGGCGAGCTTTTATTATCACTCTGTAGGCTCTTCGCAGAAATGATCAAGTTGTCAAACTTAAGGAAGCTGGTGATGATCGGCAGGAAACGGGCGAAGGCAGCCAGTCTGAGGTTTTTGGATATTGTGCCATTTCCGTTTGCATTCTCAACAATAGATGCCACGAGCATGAAGAATCCAGACATGAACACAATTGAGTCTTCAGATAATTGGATCAAAAGTGGTCCAGAGTTCTCCGCATCTGACTTGCTCAACGAAGAGCTAGAAAACAAGAATTCTTGCTTCTTCTGTTGGTTTTTCATATGAAGACTCAAATCGTGTTCTAAATTTTCCGTTAATGCATCGATGTAGTATGTCAAAGAGTTTATGATTGAATCAATGGAAATCTTTGAGTAGTCATTTCTCTTAATGCTTCCACTTTGTGCATTGACCAAGATGTCCCAGACCTTAGCACTGGCAATTTCTCCCCCATAAGTCAAACTTCCTAAAAGCAAACAGAAGGTTGCAGTGATCAATGGAGATGTATTATTGGAGATTCCCCAGCCAATAAATCCGACAATATTGGAGTCCTCGGCCTCCCAAAATTCCTTGCAAAGACTTTGTCTATGGGTGTATGTGTAGGCACAAGACATGTAGAATCTCTCCAACTCTGCACGAGAGGCGATTTCATCGAGATTCAAGCCTTCTTTGCCGCCATCACCAGTAGATTTGGAGAGTTCTCCAGCCAGAGTCTTGGTGGAAAGGATAAAGATGTCAAATTCACCACCCGATATAGAGCCATTTCGAGCAGTAGAGGCTGGTGCCTCCTCGAGTTGTTTCCTGTTAGCTGAAGATAACAAAAAGTCTTCTTCACTGTCGCGCAACAGAGTGAGAACAATTGCTGCATGGCTAATGAAGTTGCTGATGAATTTGTGAAAAAATGGAGCTAGCCATGAGTCGCAGAAGCTGGTAGATAGCGTGAATGTCTGGTAGGAACATAAAGTGGTCACGTTGGAAAGTTCTGGTCTTTGCTTGACAAGACCTAGCAACTCCTCAGTACCAGGATATATGAACTTCAATGGTTTCAACGTAGGGAAAGTCTTTTGAAGGAGCGGTCTGAAATTGTAGAGCCTATCTTGTTCGTAAAGAGCCTTTGCTTCTGGCCGGGCAGTCTCTGCTGTGTAGGAAAGCACTTGTTCCAATGTGCCGTAGCTGATGAGCCACTCGACATACTTCAATATGTCCTTTTCGAAGTCGAATTTCTGTGTACGTGTATCATGCTCCTTGCACCAAGGAATAAATGCAATGAAGAACATTAGCTTGACCACTAGCAAGTACATTCTTATAGAAGTTGTTGACAAATCGATCTCATCGCCATTTCCACTGACCTTTGCGTAGTCTGCCGTCAAAATACGCACAAAATTTTCATGGAACTTGACCACTTGGCTATCAGAAAGGTCTTTTGGACTGCTGGCGACCCTCAAAAGAGTAGGAAGGTAATGCAAGACTAGCACGTCCGCGTCGTCGGTGATATTTTCGCTCACGTGTGCAACAATGGACAGATAAGACTCCCAAGTGCCCAACACTTCGATATAGTTGTCCATGAGGGTATACATAACCTCACTTAAGAGCGTATGGGTGTCAAAGAGCTTATTCTTGACGAACTTTACTGCCGTAACAAACTGCAAATCATTGATATCACTGGTGACTTTTTGCTTATCAATTAGATCATTTTGGATGCGAAGTAGCTCGTAAACCTTCTTGAAGCTCGCGAGAAGCGAGCTGAGAAGCTGAGTTGCCGGCTCACCCAGAGGATATAGAAGCTGTAACTTTTTCTCGCCCACCAAGTAGCCCACGATGTTCAAAATGTAGTCAATTCGCTGGAAGTATACAAGTCTTCCGGAATCCATCAAGTCTGTACCCTTGGCAGACGTTGTAGATGATGCATTTTGAAGCAATTCTGCTGCCGAAAGTTCATCCAAGGCCAACTCGGTGGAGATGGCGCTTGCATTGGCGATGAATGGCTTGTTGAGTTTGTATTCCTCACCACTATGAAATGCCACTGGTTTGCCCGATTCTCCGGCTGCTAAGGCGCTTCTGCTTTTGTCATTCCTTGGAGGTAAATCAACAAGACGTCTGAGATCATTTCCGATCCAGTTTTCAAGATCTGCCGGAACGGAGCTTTGAAATCGAATGAAATTGTAACATTCGGAGAATACATCCAAATCCCAGATTAGCAGAGTTGGTTGGGACATGATGAAAGTGATGTGAATTGTTAGTATATAAATTTTCGTTCTGGATGTGTATGTATTACATGCAGGATCTCGGTGATGGATGTGACAATGTGGGATATTTGGGTAGGAGGAAGTGTAATTCTATGAATTATGGTTTAGAGAATTATTATTCATGCTTGAATCAGTTTGAATTTTTTAATTTGCTATTTTGTAAGTTTTGAGGTAGATAGTTGGATGTTTAAGTATGTGTAGGATTGGAGTCTTAAAATGTTGACGAATCTGAACTAAGAAATTAAGATAACCTGGATGGGATAAAATAAAATGATTTCGGGAATAAATATTATCCGTTTCTTGGCTTACTTTTTCATTCGAGTTTGGTTACGTCCAATTTTAAATTTTTTCTTGAGTACTTGTGTAAATGAAGGATATTAAGGATCTCTGTATACTGACAGCTTGCAAGGATTGGTATTTCAATAGATATCATAATTACGAAAATGATGCACATCGTGAATCTTATCCAATATGTGACATCTCGAGACATGGTTCATCGGTTGGTATTCAGATATGACAACATCATCAACCTTTAGAATTAAAAAACAGAATGTCGAGTCAACGACCAAATTCAAGTTCTCTCCCTGTGAGCAACTATGCCTTATTAAGTTCAAATGACTCTAAGCTTCAAGTATTGAATCTTAAGTCATGCTAACATTACATCCATAAAACAAAGACATAGTCAAGTGAGTCATCTTGAGCGGTGGGTACTGGGAATCGAAAGACTCGATATGCTTGAATAATTGCAAGAGTCTTACCGTTGTATAGGATGCTTCAGTCAATGCAAATTGTTGGCCCAAACAGACTCTAGGCCCTCCATTAAATGGAACAAATGCCCAGCCGTACTTCTTGGCTTCTGGTTCGCCCCATCTTTCTGGTCTGAAAGTCTCAGCATCCTTACCGTAGTAATCTGGGTCTCTATGCGTGGCGTACACCGTGTAAGAAATAGAAGCATCTTTTGGAATGAATATTGGAGACATTCCGTCAGGTCCACCTCCACGTGGAAGAGTTGTGTTCTTCTGTGCAACTCGGAAGTTGGTAGGAACTGATGGGTACATGCGAAGAGCTTCATTGAGAACCCATTTGAGATACTCACATTTCTTGAGCGATTCAAAAGTTATAAGAGACAAGTCCTCACCATCTCCAAACGCTTCATAGATTTCTTGACGCAACTTGTTTAAAATCTCAGGGTTACGTGCCAACTCATAGAATGTGAATGACAACAAACCAGCAGTGGTGTCTCT
>Ga0160505_100248_pt1 | contig 37177 bp, 43 predicted proteins | sample DIDeMG_FD_108225 | JGI IMG/M metagenome (GOLD analysis project Ga0160505, IMG submission 108225) | Enriched chicken feces microbial communities from UW Madison campus, WI, USA - DID2874_E49_Stillage MG | ecosystem: Host-associated > Birds > Digestive system > Large intestine > Fecal ... | reverse complement strand
CGAAGAAGACGCTGCTTGCCGAGAAGACGGAGGCTGAGCAGCTCGATACGCGCCTGGATACCGAGGTTGGCCGACTTGTCCTCCTCCTTCATGTTGTTCGTGACGCCAGGAACCTCAGCAGCTCCAGGCTCACCAAGGCCGCTGGTCGATCCCATCTCCTCGAGCTCCTTCATGCGCCATGCCATACGCGTCTCCACGAAGCGGTTGCGCTCCTCCATCAACAGCTTGGGGTCGAGACCCGTGGGCCGGGCGGACGGTACGAGCATGCGCTGGAGCTTGGCCTGCGGGTTCTTGATTTCCTCCTGGAACTTGCGGTTCGCGTAGACGGATGGATGGGTGTACGCGTTGTACGGGTAGATGATGGACGACTTGTCGAACTCCATGGCGTACGGCAGCTCTGGCACCGAGGGCTCAACAACCGCCTCGACAGCCTTCTCAACGACCTTGTTTTCCAGGGTGGTAGGCGTCGGCGGAGGAGGCGTCCCGGCAGCGGCTTGCTGGAGGTATGGTGGAACGGGCTGGTTGCGGCTGAGGAGGTGATAGGATGCGGCCTGGGAACGGACCTGCGCAATCTGAGCTGGGGTGAGAGCGACATGTTGACTCGTGGGCTGGTTGGCAGGAGCTGTATGGGTCAGACGCGTCTGGACGTTTACACGGTGGCTTGGATGGGTGTGGATGGGGGGACATACATGCAACAGCAGGCTGAGAAGGCTGCTGGGCAGCTTCGCTCTCGGCCTTTGCCTTCTTCTTCTGCTCCTCCATGGCGACTGCACGCGCGTGCATACCGAGCACCGCGAGTGTGCGCGCCAGTTCGGTCGAGTTGTCCTTTGTGAGGCCGGCGGCATGGAGTTCGGCGGCGCGCTGCAGGTGTTAGAGTATCAGGACCGGCAGGGATGGATGGATGGAGGGCTTGTATTATTGGTACATGGACATGGATGTACGCGCGTAGAGTGATGGATAGAGTGTGTTCAAGTGCTTACCTTTCGGAGCGCCATGATGCGTGCCGGGTCCATGGCCGCAATCATTTCGCGTTTCTTGTCATCGTCGAGCATCATGGCTCCTCCGTGTGGCACTTGGCCAGGCATGGCCCCACCTGGCGGCGGTGGACGGAACCCCATGTTGTTAACATTGACGCCTGGAGGGAAGACACCGGGCGTCGCCACTCGGGCACCACCTGGGGATGAAGCCGCGGCTGCCGCTGATGCCGGTGAGGGCGCGGCGTCTGTCATGGGATGGAGGTTGTTGTGGATGTCGGTGCTTGCAAGGTGTGGCGGGGGGGTTGTGATTCCGTTTGTGCGTGACCTAAAGTTGGCTACCGGCGGGCGGTGTTGTTGGGATGGTCAACGCGATGGTGGAGGATGGACCTGATACAGACGTTTGGTGGGTGGGGAGTGTGAAATGCGGAGCTGAATGACAGATTAGGCATCATACAATACAATACGCTGGGCTGGGTGAGCCTGCCAGCCAGGCAGGTGCGCAGGGAATTGCACATGCTGCTCCAGGGTATCCATGCAGCCCGTCCCATTCTGTCTCTGAGACGGAATCAAATTTGACACACAACAAAGAACCCACCCCACACACAGCCGGAGCGGGACCATTTTCCTCGGCGGGATTATCGTTGTGGCAGTTTTCCAGCACAACAGACGATCTAGAGCACGTAGAAGTATGCATGAAATTCATGCAAGAAGTAATGCTCAGAAGAGGGATTATGCATGCATGCATGGAGCAGAGTCTGAAGAATTGGTGGAAACAGGAAAATAATGTGCCACCAACGTCGCCGAGCACGGCTCTCGGTGGAGGCGGAGAGACGGGCGCCGAGGTTGATGAATCGATTTGATCCCGCTGATCCTCCACCCATGGCATGTGGGGATGTGGCGCGTGGCGAATGACGCTAACTGTAACCAAGTGCTTCACCAATGCTGCGGTGAATTAGCGGCCATTTTTCCATGCATCTCACGACCCGATGACGGAACGTCTGGACTTTTTGGTTGCTTTTGCAGCTGCTGCCAGAAATTTACAGACAATGGAGGTCACATCAAAGTGTGTATGAATCTATACAATGAAAAGTGCTGGATGGCGAAGAGGTCATCTCAGGCTGATCTATGCTCCTATCGGGCGCTTAGGCAACGACCTTGACGCGCTCCTCAATGGGCTGGAAGGTCTTGGGGAAGGCAGCGGCGCCGGGAGCGTTGACGTCGGCGGGGACACCGAAGGGCATCATGGCGGTGCAGTTCCACGACTCGGGGGTGTTGAGGAACTTCTGGATGGCGTCGGCCTGGGGCTTGCCGAAGCCGCCGTAGTGCTGGAGCGAGGCTCCGATGCCCTCAGCGGCAAGAGCGGTCCAGACGATGAACTGGGCCATGCCGGCGGTGTTCTGCGAGAAGACGGGCATGGCACCACCGACAGCGGGGACCATCTTGACAAAGGCGTCGATGGCGGCCTGGTCCTCGAAGAAGACGACAGTGCCGTAGCCGGGCTTGTAGGCGTTCTCGAACTTGCCCTCGTAAGTGGCAATGTCCTCAGGCGACTGGAGGACCGACTTGTGGGCGGCCCAGACGGCGTCCCAGAGCTGCTTGTGCTTGTCGCCGAGGACAAGGACGGCGCGGGTGGTCTGGGTGTTGAACGACGAGGGGGTGAACTTGACGGCGCGTTCGACGATCTCCTTGAGCTTCTCGTCGGAGACGGTGACCTTGTCGGTAAGGTTGTAGTAGGTGCGGCGGGCCTGGGCGTGTTAGATAACGGAGAGGGATTTGTGTCAGGTGACCGTGATAAGGCCACTTAGAACATGAGACAACTTACCTCAACAGCCTGGAAGAAGGGCTCGGAAGCGAGAGAGACGGTCATTGTGATTGTTGTTGGGTTGTGGTGGTTGGAGAGGTAGTAGAGGGAAGTGCTCTTGAGTAGAGAGGAGTTGTTGTTCTGAGTTGTTGATGGGGACTTGTTCGACGTTGCAAGCTCAGCCTTAAGTACATTATCGAAGCTCTTAGTTGCGGGGCGACGCAGCACCACCTCTTACCAAGATGCTACACGTTGGACCCCCACATGCTAGAACTTGCGGAGCCACTATACATGCCCAATGGCGACATCGCGACATTGAGACGCCGCATGTTTCCCGGAGATCAGCTAATCAGACATGCCTGTATCAACAAAGTCGCGAGAAATATTATGAATCCTTTCCGTCGGAAGCCCTGGTGCCACGTGGGAGGCCCTGCTTCGGCCTCGGTCGTTTGGGCCCGCCTGGCCGCCGTACCTTAATTTTGGACTGGCTGACTTGATGATTCTCGTGACCAGTCACCCGGAGCAACTCTATTCCGCATTCTTGTTGCGCCGCGCTTGCGATCAGGAAAATGCTACATCCCGCGGATCACACAGATTACGAACACTTGTATTATCTAACATGTGGGAGACGAGATCTCGGAAGTATTACGCGGAGCTACCAGAGGCCGAGCGCTTGGACGAGGTGGTCGAGGCCGACGGCGCACGCGGGCGCTTACCCAGAGCTGAGGACTTGAGGCCGGCGGTCATCTTGGATTTGTTGGGCTGCGACCTGGGTGGGACCTTGACGAACTCTCCATTCTCGACGGCAGTCGCTTCCTCATCCTCGGGCTCGATACCCTGCTCCTCCTCCCAGTCGGCCAGCTTGCCCCCGATTACATTTCCCTCCTGGAGGATTCCAATGGCTCTAAGTTAATTAGTAACAGCTCCCGAAACCGTGTGCTTACTCCTTGTACGTCTTCTTACGTTCCGTCCAAGCCTTGCGCCAAACGGACCAGTCCTTGTCAATCTTGTTCATCTCCTCGACGGTCATCGGGGGAGCCGCGGACTCGCCACGGTACGCTGCGAGCGCCTTGACGAGTTTTTCGTTCTTGTGTTTCAGTTTACTAAGGCGGTGGCTAACCTACCGACGCCTTGATCTCCTGAATCGCCTTTGCAAGATCAGCCGTCTTGGGAGTGGACAGCGTCGCGTTCAACTCTAATCCGTGTCAGCTCAACTATAACTAACAGTCACCACATACCGTTCTGGATCGACCTGAGCTCCTTCTTGCGCTCGTCGAATTCTTCCTTTGACTCCTTCGCCTTCGCCTCAAGGACGGCCATCTCCTCGGGCGAGAGCACGTCAAGAAGGGACTGTGCGTTAGCGCCACCCGATGCCTGATACTCACCTGGTTGTACACAAAGATCGTCTGCTTGCCGTATGCCTTGGACGTCACTTGACCCTTTTCTGATCGTTAAAACTGCACAATCCGTGTTGCTTACCGGTGAGGCTCGTGAGTACGCGTGCAGCTTCGGCCTTTGCAACGCGGTCCTTGAGGTTGGTCGATACATCATCTGAGGGGTTAGTGGGCTAGATGGGGGAAGGTGGTGTGAAAGGAAGGTGCATGTGAGCAGGTGGTGGCGAGGAAGGCGGCGGTAGGGAAGGTGGTGGCGAGGACGGTGGTGGAGGTTGGTGGAGCGGTGCGGAGGAAGGCCAAAGGCTGGCTTTGAGGTAGAAGGAAGGCAGTCACATCAGCCAGACGTACTACTCGAGTATGGGCGGTTGGTCTTGCGTTAGCTGGGTACACATCGGAGTGCTCACCGCTTTCATGTACGCGAGGACCATCTATGGGCTGTTAACAACCGGCCGTCCAGTTCAACCCACCTGCTCGGCTGCAGTGTTAGCGAAAACCACGTCAAAGATCACGACGGAATGCACTCACCTTCAGCACCTTTGACGGGCTTCTCCTTCGTCTTCTTGTCTGCCTTCGGAGGCATTGTTGTGGACGGATGTGGGTGGATGATGGGCGTTGATGATGGTGATTGATTGAGTGGATGGATGGAGAGAAGACAGATGATGGGGACGGGGGTGTTTGAGAAAACACACAGTCAATTCATATACATATCCTATGGCTCTGAGGAAATTCGTTGTACGCACATTCTGGCTTCCCTCTGATCAACGTTTCTGTCTTCCTCGTCGCTACCACTCCAGATACACTGATCCGCCCATCCACACATCTGTACAGTGTAGGTGGAGGTCCAGGAGTGGGTCACGTGATAAATCCAATGAAGGTTTTGTGCGTGGTTATCGCGTGGTATCCGCGTGAGCCTAACACTGAAATTGGAAATCAGGCTGACATTTCATCGCAAGGGGCAGCAACAAGAGCAATCGTGTGAAAGTGTGGAGAAGTGTCCAACGCTCATCTTCTCCAGCCTGTTCGACAACGAAAGAAAGTCGCTCGACCTCTTGGCATACAACACCTTCGAGCTCGACACCAGCCGCTATCGACGTCGGACGCTCATACGACCCACACACACCGCATAAGCGATACACGACCGCACCCGGAGTGCCCACACGACATCAGAATATCCCCAGCTGGCGCTCTGACCTCCCCATCGCTCGCCCAACATGCCGCCTAAGAAGAACACGAAGGCCGACGACAAGAGTAGGTGATCTCGTGACATACCGTGTTGACGCCCCTAGCCTTCGGTCTCAAGAACAAGAACAAGTCGAGCAAAGTGCAGAAGCACATTGCCCAGGTTCAGCAGCAGCAGGCCAATGCAGGCAAGAGCAAGGAGGCTGTGAGTGTCGCCGCGTGTTGAACTTTGCCTCAGCAAGCGAGCCACCGCGCAAGGGCCAGTTGTAACTAACGCATGCCAGCTCGCCAAGCAGAAGCAGGCCGAGGAGCGTGCCAAGCAGAAGGAGGCTGATGCCGCACGCAAGAAGATGGAGGCGCAGCTGTTCAAGCCTGCCCAGATCCAGAAGGTGCCGTTCGGAACCGGTGAGTTGTTAAGGTGGCGAAATGAAAGGTATGACTCGGAGCAGACGTGCTGACGTTCCAGACCCCAAGACTGTATGTCGTATTCGATCTAGGGGACTGTCATAATCTAACCCTCCAGGTGCTCTGTGTCTACTTCAAAGCTGGAAACTGCGAGAAGGGTACGTTGGCAACCCTTAACGAGTAACTTACGCCCAGGCAACAAGTGCAAGTTCTCGCACGACCGCAATGTGGAGCGCAAAGCCGAGAAGGTCAACATCTACGAGGACACGCGTGCGGACGACAAGAAGAAGGAGACCATGGAGGACTGGGACGAGGAGAAGCTCAAGGAGGTCGTCACCAAGAACGCACAGAAGCAGCGCACAACGACCGACATTGTCTGCAAGTACTTCATCCAGGCTATCGAGGACAAGAAGTACGGCTGGTTGTGAGTATCTCGGACCCATTGTTATTGCAAGGTGCTGACCATGACAGCTGGATCTGCGTAAGTTGCCTACAACGCAAGACGTTGGAGAGCTGGAGCTGGCACTGACCTTTAGCCTAACGGTGGTGACTCGTGCATGTATCGTCACGCGCTTCCTCCTGGTACGTGACGAGCAAGGCCGGCTCCGATGACTGTGCTAACGATATTCAGGCTTCGTCCTGAAGAAGGACAAGAAGGAGGAGGAGAAGGAGACCATTTCGCTCGAGGAGTTCGTCGAGGTCGAGAGGCACAAGCTCAAGCCTCCTCTCACCCCCGTCACCAAGGAGACGTTCGCCGCTTGGAAGAAGAACCGCTTGGAAAAGAAGGCGGCCGAGCAGGAGGCGTTGGAGAAGGCCAAGGCCGCTCAGCGTGCAGCGGGCAAGATGGCGGGTATGACCGGCAAGGACATGTTCGACTTTGGTGGAGATCTGTACAACGAGGCGGAGGAGGCCGAGGTCGACGAGGAGTGGGATATCTCGCGTATGCTCGCGCGTTATGTGAGTAATAAACCTGCAGCTATAGGGCTAACCATTTCCTAGACCGAAGACGACACCCGACAGGAGGACGACGAGCCCTCGGAGGGCGTCCGCGGCGACGACAGCGACGTCGAGACCGTCACTGACGGCGTGGCCAAGGTCGCTGTCTAAGCGCTCATATCACCGCACGGGCACATTGGGATACGCTGTGCGATGCGATTCCAGGAGCGCCCCACCACCAGCACAGAGCCTCATCGCATCACGTCAACGCATCCCACCTACCGGACCCCATGGACATAATACCATGAGGTCGAGAGAGACCAGTCGTCGCTGCCAGGTGTATTGCATCCCACCTGGCGCGAACATAGTTATATTGCATGACGATGTATTTTGCATGGAGAGCAATTGTTTTCGGGCTGCGTTGGCTATTGAAGATGCCAACTGACACCTAACAGGACATGAAATGAGATGTCACACAGCTCTGGATAAGCGATGTACCTTGCATTCGGCCTTGCATTCGGCCTACATCCTCCGGATCCACATATATCTACCCAAATCCATGTCCTGGTCTATCCATTTAGTGGTGAAGGTCTGCGAGTTAGCGACCAGGCAACATGGCTGCAGGTACTCACCCCAAAGACTCCCGCAGTCGATCGCGGTCCCCACGCTTCCACCCCTCTGAAGATACTGCGCTTGGTCGGGTCCTTTAGGATGATTACCAGCATATACTTGACCTGTGGGGGAGCTCCAGTTACGGCACCCGAGTCTGTTAGCGAGGCCGGGGCCGAGCCAGAATCAAGGTAGACCACACGGTAGACGAAGGCGGTTAGGCCATCAACATCGTCGGAGGTGACGGGACCGTCCGTTTGGTTTCGTGCCCTGGTGCCCCGCAATGATACCTTCGTGTTGAGGACAAGGAGGGCCTCGGCCGCACATGTTCCATGGCAGAAGATGTGTGGGAGAAGATAGGCCTCAGTGGGAAGGCTTATCCCTGTCCAGAGGTAATCCTTGATCCCAAACGCTGTGCACTCTTGTTCCACGGCGGAACGGCCGGCAGCGAGAAGCGACAACGGAGGGAGCGCTACAGACGTGAATCCCCCGCATCGAAGGTCGATGACAAAGCGCTGCGTGGCCTTGACATGCCATGTGCCTGCGACTCCCGCCCAGTCCCACGGTTCCTCGGCATCCAACTCGAGCGGGCGGTGGGGGTAGAGCGTAGACAGCGAAGTACCGCAGCGGCGCTGAAGTAGCGCTGTCAAGTCCTCGTCCGCAGGATCACGAGATACGTCGGTCAGCATCGCTGTCGCGGCGGCGAGGTATGCCCATGGCGTAGTGTTGATCTCTAGCTCATCGTCCGAGTCCCAATCCTCGTCGCCATGACCCGGGTTCAACTCGCTGGATTTGTGCCCAAAGAACCGCGACGTCGTCCCCCAATCCTCCTCAAACTGTCGAAAAGTAGAGAAGGGGTTGAAGAGAGTCGCAAGATAGTTCCCCTCTGCCGTGTCGAACACTTTGCACATGAATGGCAGTGTCTGTCCACGTAACAAGGAGACCAGGATCGGTATGTTACGAGCACGAGGTCCAGCACGATAGGTAGAGCTCTTGGGACCCAGGACGCCTGCCATCAGTACGGTGTAGTACTCTTCTGACGCACAACTGTCGCGATTTCCTCGCGTTGGTTAGGCTGATCGCGCCGTTCCACACTGAAATGCCTTTCCTGTTGGAGGAAAGATACCACAGCTTTTCGATCGCGCAACCTCATCTTCCAATCAAACTCGCTCCGCAGAATGGGGAACGCGGCAGCCTTGCGGGGATCGTCGTACTCGAGTAGGAACATCTCGTGCCATATTTCGCTGTCCTGCTGTCAGATCAGCCAAGCACAAACTCACGTTAACGAGCGCACGGAGCGCTCGGCAGGTGCGCCGATAGCTACCAGTGACGCGTCGTTTAGCTGAGCTAGAGCATGTATGAGGACCTGGGGTCAGAAGGAGGAAATGTGGCAGTGCTCCGCGCGGACATCTACATACATGTTGTGGTAAGTCGAGAAGGATCGGCATCGGGGAAGACTCGGGGAAGACAGTGTCGGTGAGAAGGGAGTGCTTGGATGGAAGGACAACACGAATGTTCGTGTACGGCCGAATGTTCTGTTCACGTAACGGCATCAGTTAGCTACTGCCCTGGAGTTTCATCTGGACACAGGGCTTCAAAGTGTCCGAGGCTTGTCGAGTCCACAACTGGTGGCATAGAAGACCTTGATGTCTCTAGGATCTTACAAGTAAATCAGACACACCTGTTTCAGGAGCAGCTTGCGGGGATCAAGGACCTCCCTGTGAGGGCTGAACTGATAACACCAAACGAAAGGCTTGGAAATGGCAGACTGAAAAGGAAGAGTACGATGTATCCACCTCGCTTTTGACACTTCAACACCCTCCGTTCTTGCCCTTTGTCCGCCAACTACAGACAGCTCGATTTACCTCTTACCCTACCCCAGGATGCTCAAGATCAGGGCTGTTCCATCAACGCAAGACACCTTGGCACCCATGTGTGGCATACCGGACCTCGGGCCTGTTCCAGTGCTCGGCCGTCGTCCCGCTCACGGCTATGTCTCCTTACTCGCCCTCGCCACCGTTCACAATTGTCAAAAAGGACTAAATGCTTGCTCGCTACCGCTCGCTCGCTCGACAACGACATGATTCGAACATGTGCTCCCGAAGGAAGTTGATTTCGAGTCAACCGCGTTAACCACTCCGCCACGTTGCCGACGATCTCGTGATTCCTGGGCACCGATCGCGCCGATCGCGGGCTGGGAAGCAAGGAAAGTCTGTCGATCAAAGAGGGGAGAGAGGTACATTTTGGTGAGACAAGCAATGGAGAGGGGAACAGAGCTAGAAGGGGACGGCACAGCGGAACACCATGACCGAAGGTCGTTTGAAATGGAAAAAGGCGAGTTCGAGGAGACATAGCGCAAGCAAAAAGACAGGCGACATGAGTAGCCTCGGTCTGATCTTTTGGCTTGTCCTTTCCCCTGCCGACCCTGTGACTTCATTTCTGGTAAATGCGGGCAGTGTTTGGAGGGTGTATTTAAACGTTTACGGTGGCTCAATGGCAGGAGGCGAGGTCAGAGTGGCACACATTATGATTCATCATTTATCATTTCGCCTGTAACCATAATTGATCTTATTAACAGGACTAACTAGCGCCATACAGGTCTTGTGAAGACGCAATGCTGTTCAGAAGTAGGAGCTACAGCTTTGGAACTTCACGGAGGACAGGAATTCTCACTTATGGCGACCAGCAAACATTCACTCATGCTGTGACGATAATGGGGACAGCACGGAGCAGCAAAAGATATATCTTCCTCCCAGGAGCGGCTCACAGGGCGCCTCCCTGTCGTCCTGGTCAGATTACCCCAAGGGGACTAAGGCCACCCAAGTCCATACCCGCACAAACGGAAGTGCTTCTTGATGGTATGGGCCGCCCCCTTTCAGCAGCCCGCGGCCACCGGATTAGCATAGGTGGAAAGGGAGTGGAGACATGAGGTAAGATGCGCGCATTTTGTGTTCTGAGACATGCACAGAACAAAAACGCGAGATGTGCGTGAGTCCATGCATATGGCCTGGGGCTTGTGTGCAGCAACACGCTGGCATGTTTGGATGGTGAGACAGCCTCGTGGCATGGTGCTTATGGTACGATGGTGAGACATGTCATTTCCGCGTTCGGATTTTGGAACTTGATTGAGTGGGAGACTTTCATGAAGCACGGAAATGGGTGCTTACGGGCCCACCACTTCATCTGTTCAAGACGGACCGGGACGTGGTGGACAACGAGAATTACGGTCGGCACTAGGATGCACCATCAAAATCTCATTGCGGCAAACCCGCCACTAACCACTGTGTTCTGGACCTTGGCCATGAATACATGCCGCGTCAGTAGTCCCCGAACCTCCCAGTATTCACAGAAATTCCGAGCAGTCCATATACGAATGTCGGTTGAGGACTGCCTCGAATGTGTAGTTTGGCCGAATGCAGCTTGGCATTGCTCGTCATGTCCCGAAGCATCCTCACTACCACTGTTTCACTCTTGCGGTCTCCACTTGCGGGCTTATCATCCTGTCGATTCTGCTTGTAGCTGTCATTTACAGCGAGAGGAGAATGCATGTATATATTGTACTCGGGACATTGGGTCTCTTCAACGACCTTCGTCCCCTCAACACCTCACCAAGCAACAACCACAACAACTCGTGGACGCCCATCGGTCACCACCACACCACCGCAAACAACCACGACAACATGTTCGCCTCGAACGCTCCTTCCTACCACTACACCCGTCCCGCCGTGACTCGTCCGCAGGTGAACGCGCCCCTTTCCGCATACCATGTGGTCGTCCCCGTTCCGGTGTCCTACCGTCCGCGTCGCCCGAGCCCTCTCTCCGCGGAACTCAAGCTCAAGCCTGAGCCAAACCCCAACCGCGAGCACAAGATCCGCCGCGTCCCCGTCCCCGCATACCACCCCCACATGCCCACCATCGTGCCTGTTCGCTGCAACAAGCCCCTGCCCCCGCTCCCTATCTAGCCTTGTCCTGATAGGTGACGCGCTTTAGATACATATTGATTAGATAGTATAATGGATCATTTTGTTTTGGACCTAAATTGGGCATGTACTAGACCTGCACTTGGAACTCACCCTGGACTGGACTGTGAGCCTTGGGAAGACGGAGGGCTCTACTCGACACAGGAAGATTGATCACGAAACCGCGAGTGCCACATGCCCACAGCCACGCGACCGCGACCCTCGATCCTCGAATGCCTCCGTCGCCGCTCTGGCCGCTAAAGTGGAGGTCGGCCCAAATTGCGTTTGCGCGGTCATGTGCGAGCGGTACGTGCTTGAAACTATTATCTCTCGCGCGGATACTCGTCCCGTCTGTTCATTCCGCTACATTTGCATTGCACTCGCACAGTTTGTACCATCGTACGCACACGACACTACCATCTAGTGCTCGCGCGCAGATTCTCGATCAGACGACGTGAGGACGTAGACCTAACGACGACCCATCACTAGCGCTCCAACGACTGAACCGACGACGTTCCGATACCATGGCTGGAGCACAGAGCGTGCATGGAAATATCAACCATGCTATGCGGGATAACTATGCCGAGTTTGGTGTGGACGACGTGAGTTGCTTGCTTTGTGAGAGCTCGCCTTGTGCGGGAGGAGCGGCGAGGGACGTCTGTCCTTCGACCGTCACCGACCTTCGGACATCTCCCGGGAGATAGACCGTGGATAACCAGACCTCGTCCGAGCTGACGGCAGTACTATCGCAAAGTAGCGGCAACGTACCGTAACCCCTTCTTCCCCGGTATCAAGAAGGTATGTCTCTTTTGCTGTTCGACATTCGTAACGGCGAGCTCCCTCCGTCTGCTGTTCCGCAGCAGACTCTCTACGGAGGTCTCCGACGGCTTGCGGCCATCGGCGACGGCGCGGGGTGTGTTTGCTATCAGCAATACGGTGAACGCTAGCTCTGTCAGTTAGCAACGCCGTCGCCATGTTTCAGATTGACAGTCAACGGGCGTCTCTGACATAATGGCTTTACCATTGCTCTCGCTTTCGACCCTGTTTCCGTTATCTTATCTGACATTACAGGTTGTATGGACGCTCATGGCACGCTGGTGGGAGGAGGAAGGAGGGCCGTGGCACGAGAACGGGGAACGGGCGAGTGAAGGGATACGCATTCTCGACATGGCGGCCGGAAGGTGAGTCGGAACTGAGAGTGAGGGCTCTGAACGACGGTGTGCCTCGGGAAGCAGATGTTTGATCCCTCATACAGCTACTGGACCAGACATCGTCGTCTACGGCTTAAACAGCCCTCTCATCTCTCTACTCGTATCACGACCAGAACTAACACCTTCAGCGGTGAAGCGACCATCTGTCTTCTCGAATGGGAAGCGGCAGGCAAGCGCGCGGCGACCGCGCCGTCCTCGCCGTCCAAGAGCCCGCCCCGCCTCCCGCTTGCAGTGCAGAGCACGCTCCCGACCCGCGCACCGTTCATCCCTCCCAACGCACGCCGCCGGCCTCCCTCCGGGGCTGACAACACCGCTCCGCCTGGAGCGAAGCGCACCCGCGTGTTCAGCGGCGGCACGCCGCCCGTGTTGCCGAGCGGGCTCAAGCTCGATATCGTGGCTACCGATCCTGTACGTCCACTCCACGAGCTGAATGCGTGTGCTGACGCTGTTTTTCTACCTTTGACCCCTGCCCGCCTTATGTTCTCTCTGCAGTTCACCTCCCCCGCATACTTTGCACGCACTTCGCGGGTCTGCCACCCACTGAGCTTCAGCGACCTCGCGGCCGGCGCGATGCCGCCGACCGCGGACGAGCAGCCGTGGGACATGATCATCTGCAGCTTTGCGCTGCATCTCCTCACGGACCCGAGCGAGCTGTTTGCACTCCTTGACGAGCTGAGCAGACGCGCGACGTGGCTCGTCATCGTCGCGCCGCACAAGAAGCCCGAGGTGAGTTGCTCTGGGATACTGACCGACAACTCTAACACCACAGATCAAGGAGACCTGGGGTTGGGCACGCTGGGATATGGCCGCATGGCAGCCGGCCGGGGAGAAGCTGTATGCTGGCGGGAGGAGGGATGAGGACGACGAGACGGAGCTCGAGATTGTGCGCGACAAGTGAGTGCAATGAGTGCGAGAGAGAGGGATAAACGAAGGACACGAGGAGGTGAGGTCCTGCAGTTGGGACTCTGAAAGTTCGGAGGCGTGGCGAGTTTGGGAGCAACTTAAATTCCAACGCAAGCAAGGTCTTCATGTTGCAGGAGTGTGGCGCTACGATTGGACGTACATTGCTACCACCGTCACCTTTTGACGGGGGTGGCATTGAACGCATCTTGATTTGCCGCTTCTCTGTGCCGATTGTGATCAATTAAGCTGGACTTTGCCGTGTACTCGGAGTACTCGTATTTCTCAACGAGATTTTCGGTCGCCAGCTCCCGTGGAGCCCGTTGGCCGTCGCCTTCTCATGGCGTCGTTCATCACACCCTTCGCCCATCCCCGCCACTGCCGTGGTCATATTGGACCAAGCTAACTATCTACAGGGTCAAGCTGCGCTTGTACCGATCGAACGCACTCTGAGCTGCATGTTGAGGGTATCTGTCGGGTTATCTCTGGTGTCTTCTGGTCCCATGTGGCATTTGTTATTGGGTCCTTCCGCTCGAGCAAGATCGCTCCACGTGTCGTAGCTCGTAGCACGTCTCGGCGGTGAGAAATGGACCGTACTGGCATAACACCTTTCAGTACTGCAAAGGATCGCTTCGCACTTTTTGGTGTCGTGTGGGAGTAAACGACATGGGTGGTTTGAGGCTGTAGGATCCTTTGGACCACAGTCAGTTATCACAGTTTCCAAGTCCACGATAGACTGCGTCCATTACTGGGATCAATTGAGTCAGGACGCGGCTTCGTGAAAGTGTGGAAGTGTATCAGAGCATGGGAACGCATTGTTGACAGCGGGCACTACATTGGGCAGGCAGGGGTCGCGGGATGACTTGAGTTTTGTGGCGTTAGAGAGAAATGAGCTGCTGTGGCGTTGGTTAATGATCAGGCTGACGATAAGGGGAAGATAAACGATGACAGTAGCAAGTCAAGATATGGCTCTACGGAAAGCAGTTGGAGGACTGGAGGGTTGGAGGGTCGAGATACGTCGTCACTACGACCACAGAGGGCCAGGGCAAGCTTGGTGCGAAGGTGTGCTCGTTGCGATCGCTATCATGTGCACCGTCTTGGCAGACAGTAAAGTTTACAGTAACCTGGCCTAAGATCATTCAATAATATTTGACGCCCTTGATTGCTTTTGAGGTCTTCGGCAAGTGCGAGCAATGCTGTATCCAGTAGTTTGCATCTGAATACAGCGGAGAAATAAGGGACAACCAAACTGGTCCATAAGTGACGTGCTGCGGTATGCAGCGCCGACCTCTGAATTGTTGTGTGCTGTATTGATACGGGAGTACGGAGCGTGCAATGCCCAGGATCAATTGTGGAGCGAGGACGCTACTCTTGCTAGCGTCAACATCGGGTGATGAGTTCCTTGTGCACCACATTGTTTACATCCGCAGCTCCGAAGTTTCTGATGGGCTTGATGCACCTCGTGTTCTGCTGCTCGTTTCCGGATTCCTGATTTCCGAACATCTCGCGAGATGCAAGACAGTAAATTTATGAGAGCCAGCAGAAGCGCCGGTCTTAGGAAGGAGAGGCGCGGTGGACGGTCTGGATCGAATCCGGCTCGGTGCGAGTAAGGTTGGCTTCCAGGGTGGACGGTTGATCGTCCTTGTCCTCGCACTCGCGCGCTTGTGTTGTGCAGATTTGAATCACACTGTTTATTCAATGGGTCTGGACTCTCTCAACACACAAGTGCCGGACATGCTACAGCTGTACATAAGTGCTCTTCTTGACAAGGTTCCACCATTCCTAACCATTCCTCTCCCCAATTGAGTTTGATTGACTGCTGTTTATGTACAAATTGAGATCAGGCATTGTGTCAAAACGGTCCCATGGATCTGAAAACGGAAGTCTGGGCAGGCAGCGAGTAGGACGGCTGCCACCCTGCATTGGTTGATCGCACCATTGATAGACTAACTCGCGCCAGTGTGCTGGATCGCGAACACACCCTGTGACACTTCGGGCACGGCAACCGAGGAGGTGCAGCATCCTGCATTCAACCAACATGACGAGCAGCGCACCAGCAGAGGACCGACCTACGCCGAAACGATAACCAGTCACTTGTGCCCCTGTGCCACTGCTGCTGCGTTGCCGAATAGGCTCAAGCCCGATCTACAGAACCACAAGTGCAACAACCTCAACCTCAGTGCCTGGGCCGGACGCCGAAGCGTCCGAGGTGAATGGAGGCCAGAAGCGCGCCGGTGCACCGGGTGACCCGAGGGCCGTCCGGCGTTGTTTCCTTGGATCAGGGATGGAACGCCCTTGTGGCGCCGCCACTTGATTGACGCCACCCTAATGCCCAAGGCTCCTATTCAGTATTTTTTGCTGTTGTTGGACCGAATGTTTGCTCAATTCGTGGGTAAATTTACTGCATACGACCGACCGTGTTGGGACATTCGAGCGCAGCGTGCGGGGCAGAGAGAGCGAGGAATGGAGGGGCGACAATGGAGAATTGATGGAATCGAACTGGTTACAGCCGAGGCTGAGAACAACAGTAGTGAACGATAGCTGTTGGACCCATCGACCAGCTCTTCGTGTCGTGTCTTTTCTATCCTAGCTATCTTGACTTGTCTTCTCTCTCATCTCCACGCGACACCTTAATCAACCCATCTCGCAGAACCAAACCCCTCGACGTCGCCATCAATATCACGACATCCTGCTCATCGACGGCCGCGACCTGCATCTGCCGGAATCACGCTCACCCTCGCTCGCCCATCCGACATTGCATCCCACGCCGCCCGCTACGCCGCCGCACGCTCCATCCCCCATCTCGCCATCTCCTTGACCTGCCCCGCTGTCCGTGTCCTGCGCCCAGCTCTCAGCCATCGGTCGCGGTCCCTACTCGTTTCCCAAGCCAAGCGGAACCACATCGACGCCTCTGACGCTCCCTGTCTCTCGACTGTCGACACACTCTCTCCGCACAGTTCGCTCTCATTCCGCACGTGTCGCCTTTGTCCTCTCCTGTACGACCTTTTTGAGGCGACAAACCGGCACGAGACGTGAGGAAGGCAGACCTCAAGGGATAAGGCGATACATTGATACTTTGGGCGTCGACCTGGACCTGAATCTGGCTTGACTGGGACTTGGACGCATAGACGTGGACCGACTTTTCTCAGAGTGCTCCATTGCGGCTTGCATTTCTCGAAACCGTTTCTTCTTCCTATCAACGAAACTGTTCATAGACCGACCCGCACCACGATCTCTACGACCAAAAGCACGACTACGACCCACTAGACACGCTCCCAATGTTGCAAACACAAACAACCATGGCGCACCGGCCGCATCTCAAGATGAAAATGTCCATGATTCCATTCACGCCGTCGTCTCCCTCACCGTCTCCGATCTCCGCGACGCCCACGAGCGCTCCCACGACCTACTTCTTATCTTCCTCGCCCTCCGTCCCATCCATCATCATCACGCCCCCGCCAACTTTCCCACACGAGGTGTCCGAGGACTCGAACTTCATCGCGCAGGCCCGCAAGCGGCGGATAAGGCGCGCGTCTCCGCCGTCTCCGGACCTGCTCTGCGTTGGGTGGCGCCGCCGCCCGGACTCGTTCCCGGGCACATATGGCCTATTGTCCGGTCGCGCGCGGCGGTGCACGTCCATGTCGGTATCCGCGTCCTCTGCAGCGCTCTCGTACGTTGCGGGCGCTATTGCTTCGTTGTCCGAGATGGACATCCAGTCCCTCGCGGCGTCGGCGTTCTCGGCCAGCGTGGGCAAGTACTTGCTCGAGAAGAAGGAGGGGCTGCCCCTGTACACTCGCCGCCGGCGTACCCGCCGCCCGCGCCCGCTCGCGCTCTTCGCGCTCCTGTTCACCGTCGCCCTTGGACTCTCCCTCGTCCTGCACGGCGGCATCGCGGCGCTCGACACGCCTATCGCGCAGCGCAGCCATACGGGCTCGGCGCCGCGTCACGCGTTCGGCCACACCGTCTCGGGGAGGTACTACGAGACAAGGCAGCATCCCCGTGCCGCGGCTGGGCAGATCACGTACCACCCCGCCAGCAGCGCGCCCAACACCCCCGAAGTGGTGGCAGACGTGGATGCCCAGGTCGGCGTCAAGCTCGCGACGAGGGGATACAACGCGGCGGAAATGAGGGATATCGTTGATGCCTTCTCCCGTGGAGTCCTTAATCCCTGGGACTTTCATTAAACGGGACGATGCCTGACGACTTGAAGACGATAACCGACCCCGACCCCTCATGACCTGCGTACTCCCCACGACGACGAATGAAAGAAAACATCCCCCGACGAAGCTCTCGTTGGCTGGATACATTTTGGATTTTCAGTGTTCAGCTTCTCGATACACGGACACTTTTCCGGGATCATGGACAGTTCTACCATAATTCTACTATTAGCCTAGACTTTCTTAGATCTCCACATGTAGGATGTGCGCTTTCGCAGCAGACATCAACTGTGCAGTGGTGGCGTGCGGGCTGTTCACTTGAGGTCAATGGGTTACATGCTACTATGAATTAATGAGTAAACGTTCTATCTCCGACACGGCAAGATAAGGGCCAGTGAGTGGTCGCGCGATCCACCCCGGCTACACCGAGCAACGCTGCAGGCCGTGCAACCGAGTGCGAGCTACTTATCGGCTTATCGCGATGTGCTTCGTAACCCTGGATCCCCGTACTTGACCCTTCTCCCTCTCCCTCATGTTCGCGAAGCTAGCAGCCTCAGGCAGCCATGATTGCGGGCGCCATCTGCGTCGCAGGTCTGCATCCCTGGTGGTCTCCCCTGCTGTGCGCGCACACCGGACACGAGCCAACGCGGACGCGCACCATGGCCTCATAGCTCAGCTTGGCGCCGAGCGCGCGCTCCTGCGCTGCACGCGAGCCAGACGGCGTCGGCTTATCAGCGAGCAGGAGAGCGGTGACGGCCGCGTTCTCGGGGCGTTCAGGTAGCTCAACGTCGTCGTTCGTGACTGCGCAGGTGGCGTGCACGAGGTGACGGCAGAGGTAGATTAGGACCAGCGGCGGATCGGGGACGTGCGGGAATGCGGGCTGGCCGCAGAGCTCGCATGTGGCCGATGGGGTGAAGTTCGTACCTGCCGTCTGGGAAACCTGCAGCTCGAGAGCGAGGAGCCCGCAGTCGCCGTACAGGATCCGCTTGCACCCTTCCAACAGGCTGACCTGAAGAGTGGACGACTGGAGAACCTTGACAAGCGCGGGTTTCAGACCCGGAATCTCGAGTCCCTCCTTGATGCGCTGGATGAGGCGCACGGGCTTGATCTGCGTGCCTCCGTGCTCGAGAAGCGCGCGGATGAAGTCTGGCCGTGTCTCAGAGTGCGAGATTAGCGCCTCCCACAGATCGTCATCGCGCTGTTCCTCGGCAAAGTCGATGGCGAGCTTGACGTCACCCAGCCGCTCGATGATGAGGTTGAGGGCCTTGAGGTTGTCGCCCATGCGTCCAAGGAGGAACACTGTCTCGTGAACATAGTCGTGCTTCTCGACAATGCGGAGTGCACGCTCCAATCCATAAAAGTTGGAGGCTCGCAGGAACGGCATCAGGTGCTCGTAGTCGTATGTCGCATAGAGGTCCACCTGAAGTGAGCTACAGCTGATAAATTCGAAGCTCACCATCTGGTCGCTATACGGCTGACACGAGTTGGGGTCCTTGTCAAACAGCGCATCGAGGTACATGTAAAGGTACTGCTGCTTAGGCTCGAGCTGCTGAACGACGCGGTCGACCTGTTGTCAGCTGGTACTCGACATTCCTGAGCTTACAGGAATGGCAAGAGTATGATCAACCAGCAGCTGAATCGCGGCACCGTGCTTGCCCTCGCTCTCTGCCTCTGGGTTCTCCTTGATGCGCTCGCGGTCAAACTCAACAAGTAAGAGTGCCTGTTCCTGGACCGCATCGAAGAGATTGTGCTCGCGGATGAGGTCGAAGACGTTGGGTTTCCGGAGGCGGAGGTAGAAGGGTAGTGCACGAGCAGGTTGTCCGCGACCAATGTACCTGATGTCAGCTTACAACCCTGACGCTGGGAAAGCTCACAGCTCAGCCATGACCTCAAGAAGAATGGGGTCATTCTTCGTCGCGTTCAGCTCGAACTGTGTCATGGTGATAATAGACGAGCTGTCATAAATGTCTGTGGGCCACGTCTTGATTGTAGATAGTAGTGTCTGATGTCAGCTACGAACGAAGCAATGAGCTTACGGCCTTGTCGTTGACCAACAAGTGTCCCAGGACCATCTCGTAAACCGCCCTGCTGAGCTGGGGATCCTTGACGGGGATGACGGGTATGATTGCCTGAGTGTGAGTTAAGAACACGTACGACAGAACTCACATGCAGCTGGTGATGCTGAACGAACGAATAGATCCACTTCTCCCAGCTTGGCGCCTCCGTTCCAAGCACCTTCGGCGCGAGTGATGCTGCACGCTCGAAGTCACCTGGGGGTCAGAACATACACGTGCGCGTAACCCACCCTGCTCAACGAGATGCTGCATGTACTTGAGCCCGATGGCCTGAACGTCGAATGCACCACCATGCTTCTCCTGCAGCTCCTCCGCGGCGGTAAGAGCCTCCTCGTAGCGTTCGCGCTCTACGAGCCAGTCAATGTGGTCCGCCTCGTCGCGGGGCTGAACGACAATGAGGTCAGAGGGAGTAAGAACGAGGAAGACATCGACGTCGTCTTGGCGCTTGGACCTGATGAGCGAGTAGTCGTTGCAGATGTACCGCTCAAACGAAGTGACCGCGAGCTCGTCGGCTGCAATCTCGTCCCCGCGGTCGATGATACGCAGTTCGGGGCGATTGGCGGCCTTGCGACGCTGCTCGGCGCGGTCCTGTGTTGCTTCGTTCGTGTACGTGTCTGGTGGGATGTACGCGAGTACGACGTACCCCGTGTCGTGGTACGGGGCGAGGCCGGACACCATGCAGTCGACCTCCCACACGGACAAGACCTCAATACTGAGCGGTGGTAACCCTCCAGTTTGCGTTTTTGGGCGGTTACGCACGCGGACGATCTTGATGTGGTCTGCCCAACCGATGACGAGCGTGCGGTCGTCCTTCCAGTGCAGGGTGCACTTGAACAGCTCTGCGCGAGGTGCATTGGCACCGCGGTCGATGTAGCCTATCCGCTGGGCCGAGACGCGGTCATAGATCTTGACGCCGGCATCGTTGGCCCATGCGATCAGGTCACCGCGCCACTCGATCGCCCAGATCGGTCCCTCGCCGGAATGCAACACCTGCTCGCGGTACCCTAGCCACCCCTTCTCCTGCAGCACGAGGTTACCGGTCATGCCGCCGCAAACGAACGCGCGTGTGCTCTTCTTCGCGAATCCAGGCTCCAGCGCGATCGCGTTCATTGGCCGCTTGTAGTCAAACGCGTACGACTCGGTGCTCGTGAGCGAGTGGATGACGACGCGGCCTGAGAGTTAGCCCTGTTTACAGAAGCGGTAACTCACCCTCCATGCTTGCCGTGGCGACGAAATCGTTCTCCTCATCTAGCCGGAGCGCGGTGACATTTGCGGCATGCGGCCGGAACGAGTTGACTTTGGCGCCCTCGTAGCTTAGGACATGGACCATGCCATTTTGTGTTCCGATTGCCTAAGCGTTAGACATGGTGGGAAAGCTGTAAACGCACGATAACACGAGGAGACACATCAATGGCAGTAGCCATGTCTCGTCCAAGAATCTCTGGTATTCGGTTCTTGATTCGCGTGTACTTGAGAACCCTGGATGTTAGTTGGCCAACGGTGACGAACAACTCACGGCTCCTCATCATCGTCCTCGTCATCCTCGTCCTCATCGTCACTGTCGTCCTCATCATCATCAGAATCATCCTCGCCATCTTCGTCGTCGAGTTCCTCCTCGGACTCATCCGCTGCCTCGCTGCCTTCATCGTCCTCCTCGTCCTCGTCCTCTTCCTCCTCCTTCGCTCCATTCTCGACGACGGGCGGCACCACAGCTTCCTTCTCCACTGTCTCCTCCTCCTCTTCTTCCTCCGCTACCTCCTCTTCTTCTTCTCCCCCGTCCTCTTCTCCAGCCTCCTCCTGCTCCACATCGCGCCCATTCTCGTCGGCTGCCGGAACGGCAGCCTCATCCTTCCCGTTCTCCGGCTCGACTTCCAGTTCCCTGCCCTTGTAGGGTATCGTTGCTGGTGCAGGTGCGGGCACGGGTGGCGAAGCGACGCGTGCTGGTCCATCGTGCGTCTCTTCAACGTTCGAGCTCGTATCCTTTCCCACGTCCTTGTCCGCGCTCGCGTTCGCGTTCGGGGGCACTTCCGGGTTATCCGCAGCATCAGGCTTGGTGTCCGGCGAGGTGGGCGGCGCGACGTCCGTCGATGTTGTAACCGCCGCAGCCGGGGCCGGGGCAGGCTTGCCCTTGTTACCGCGCTTCTTCCTTCTTGGCGGCATGTTAGGCCGAGTGCGCGATGGATGTAGATGTCTAGATCTAGATGTGTGAATGTGTCAATCGGACTCGACTGGGCAGGCTGGATGGACAAAGGTCGTGAGGTCACGAACGGCGTTGATGGCCCTGAATGGCATCACTGGACATGCAACTGGGAATATTACGTGTTGTTTCCCTCTCACGTGGAGATCACGTGCCTGTCCAGATGGGCGCCGTTATCACTGCAGAAGGACGCGACTGTTGTTTTCGCGACGCGTCTGGTAATGTTTGCGCTCCTTCCTCCCTCTCTGTACACCTCTACACAAACAACAGACAGATAGACAACGACAGTATCCTGTACATTCTAGTAACATTCATCAATCTTGCACCTGGTTCCTTATTCTAAGATGAACACCGATCCCGTGAACCGCGACCCCATCCCGCCTTTGCTCGACAGCTACGTGCACCACTCGCCGCTGCCCCCGTCGGCGGAGAAGGGCTCGGACGAGAACAAGGAGGGATGGATCATGGGTATTGATGAGGCCGGTCGTGGTCGTGAGTTAGCCTGTCCATCACTGCGTAACTAACTATCAGCCGTGTTGGGCCCAATGGTGTACGCGGCCGCATTCTGCCCTATTGCATTCAAGCCAACTCTCGAGACACTCGGTTTCGACGGTGAGGTTCACAGTCCTTCCCATGACCTCACAAAATCTGACACTCTAGACTCCAAGGCGCTCACGGCCGAGACGCGCCAGAGCCTCTGGGACGCGTTCGAGGTGCATCCCGACCTGTGCTACTCGTCATCCACGCTCTCGCCGCAGGACATCTCGGCGAACATGCTGCGCCGCATCCCTGTCAACCTCAACCAGCAGGCGCAGGACGCGACGATTGGGCTGATTCGCGATGCGCTCGATCGGGGGATCAATGTGCGCGAGGTGAGTTCAAGTGCGGTGTACGGGTGTGGTGTGTTTCTGTGTCGATGAGGACTCGCGGAGAGGAATTGTTCGAGGAATGATGGCGAACATGTTATGCGGTCGTGGCGACACCTGACTGGGACTGAAGAGTGACTAACAACAGTGTTTTGTGGACGCACTCGGACCCTCGCAAGTGTGGCAGGACAAGCTTTCGCAGGCGTTCCCGAGCATCAAGTTCCTGGTGTGCCCCAAGGCCGACTCGCTGTTCAAGATTGTCGGCGCCGCGTCTATTGTTGCCAAAGTCACACGTGATCGCTATATCGAGCACTGGAGCGATCCAGAGGGCGACCTGGCGGGATGCGACGACGTCGTGCGGGGCAGTGGATATCCATCGGGTGAGTCACATGGGCGAGGTGGAAGAATGCCGAGGACCCGAGGTTGCGGTTTCTTTTTACGGCCTGTACCTGGTCGTCGTCATGGGGCGATATGCGGCGGTATGGGGGTGGATGACGCTTGTGGGACTGCTGTGGATTCCATTTGGGCGATCGCCACTGGAGTCTTGATGTTATCCCAAGTCGCGATCGTTGGTGCAGAGTTGGGTAGGTGGAGGGAATATGGAGATCTGTTCGATCTGTTCGTGTTCGGCCGCAACGGTTATCGCGGCAGTAATGCACTTACATCCGAGAACATTGCCGTCGTGGCCTTCCACCCTGCTACGGCCGGGTTACACTTTCTGCTGTCGTATGCGTGGCTGACATTCCAGACCCCAAGACACAGGCCTACCTGCGTGAACATCTGGACCCTGTGTTCGGATACCGCGGCATGGTGCGTTTCTCTTGGGCAACAGTCAAGGTGTTGCTCGAGAAACAAGGGCATGCATGCCAGTGGGCAGACGATGTGTCCCAGTCGCAACCGTCTGCCGCCGCATACTTTGGCGATGCAGACAAGGGGCGGCCAAAAATGTGGCGCGACCTGGGCATTTCGGCACTCGGCGAGCTGTGAGGTCACGACATAGGCGAACGAGCGAGCACGAAGGGGTAGATGCGGCGACTCGGCGGTATGGGCGCGAAAGAGGAGAGTCCGTCTCCTTTGCGGATGTGACTTTTCACTGGTGGCGAGTGATCACGACCCACTGCGGTACCCCGATTGCCATGCCCCGTGGCTGAGCGGCTAGATTCACGACGAGCGATACGATACGACGGACCAGACGGGGCCAGGGGTGGAGTGCGGTGGGCGGCGGCGGAGTAGCCGCTAAACACCGGAGGAGAGTGTGGGGCCGGGCTTGTGGGGTACGTTGCAGATGGGACACGTGGGATGCTGCCAGATGATATAATGTAATGGAATGCTGCAGCCGAGCGAGCCTGTGCCGAGGTAGCGAAGTGACAGGGAGGAGCCGTTAAGGGTCGCCTGTGGCCAATGTGAGTGGGCAGGTCCTCGGTCGGTACTAGCCATCAACACCAGGTGGTCTGGAATTTTTGTTTATGTACACAAATGAGCAACCATTTTTCAAATGAACAGCGGGTATTTCTAATTGACATTATGAGATTTACAGAGGTGATTGCCACGTGTTTATTAGAATGCGGATTTTGGCGAGAATAACAGATAATTGCCGATAAGATGGTGCTCGGCTATTGATCCCTAGAGCCGTGCCGATGCCCCCGGCTCGAAGTCTAGGTTCTAGGCCGTGATACGTGCGGCCCAGCGACGAAAATCCAAAGCCATGTTGTGCCCCACGCCCCCACTAGAGCCGCCCGATCTGGAGCCGCTTCTCCTCGGCCTCGTCTCTTCGCCTTTCTTTTAGCGTCGCGACCACTACGGCACCAGCGGCATTGCGTGGTACTGCTACGCAGCCAGCTGGCGAGGGTGCCCATTTTGCTTTATATGTATCAAGCTCCCTCCTTTTGTCTCTTTCTTTTTCTTTCTTAACTCACCACTCCTTGTACTCCTCTCCCCCTCTCCCCCCTTGTAAAACCAGCATGCTCAGGACCGCCCGCCTCACCCCTGCCTCGCTCCGTGCCGTTCGCGGCTACGCCTCGGCTGCCGCCAAGCCCGCCGCCGGCTCCAAGTACTCGCCCCTCTCTGCCGCTGCCGCCGAGGAGGTCTCGTCCAAGTGGAAGGGCACCAGCGCTACTGGCGGCAAGACCAAGAACTACATTGGCGGCGAGTTCACCGAGTCCAAGGCTACCAAGTGGCTCGAGGTTCGCGACCCTGTGAGTAAACAAGAAACGGTGCTAGCTCGCTACCATGGTGGTTGGGCTCGCCACTTCATGTGGCCCCCCCACTTGAGAGCCAAATACCAGACAAACAAACGACAAGCCGCAAAAGCCGCAACAGGCACGCTCCACTGCGACGGGCCTGTTGTCGGCGGTCCGCTTGATGCCGCACAAGCACCCACCTGGGCTATGGGCGGCGAACGGCGGTACACTTGCCGTGCTCGTCTTGCCGCTTGCGACTAGCATTCCGTGGATTTGATTCATTTCAGAGCAGTCAGCTGACCCCGCTAGGCCTCGCAGCAGATTGTCAACTACGTCCCCGAGACGACCGCCGACGAGTTCTCGGCCGCTGTCAACGCCGCCCAGGAGGCTTTCAAGACCTGGTCGCAGACCTCGATCATGCGCCGCCAGCGTGTCATGTTCGAGCTCCAGCACCTCATCCGTCAGCACACTTCGGACATTGCCAAGTCGATCGTCCTCGAGCAGGGCAAGACCTTTGCCGACGCTCAGGGTGACGTTGGCCGTGGTCTCCAGGTTGTTGAGACCGCCACCGCCATCACCTCGACCCTCCTCGGTGACAAGCTCGAGGTCACGACCGACATGGACACGTACTCGCGCCGTCTCCCCCTCGGTGTCACTGCCGCTATCACCCCCTTCAACTTCCCCGCCATGATCGTCCTCTGGTCGGCCGCCCTCGCCACTGTCACTGGCAACACTCTCATTGTTAAGCCCTCTGAGCGCGACCCCGGAGCTACCATGATCATTGCTGAGCTCTGCGAGCGTGCCGGTATGCCCCCTGGTGTCGTCAACGTTGTCCACGGTTCGGCCGACACTGTCAACCGCATCTGCGACGACCCCCTCATCAAGGCCATCTCGTTCGTCGGTGGTGACAACGCCGGCAAGCACATCTACGACCGCGCCACTGTCCAGGGCAAGCGTGTCCAGGCCAACCTCGGTGCCAAGAACCACTGTGTCATCATGCCTGACGCCAACAAGAACCTCACCCTCAACGCCGTCGCTGGTGCCGCCTTCGGTGCTGCCGGCCAGCGCTGCATGGCCCTCTCGGTCGCCATCTTCGTCGGCGAGTCGCGCCAGTGGATCCCCGACCTCCTTGAGCGTGCCAAGAACCTCAAGGTCTCGGGTGGCTTCGAGCAGGGCACCGACCTCGGACCCGTCATCTCGCCCCAGGCCAAGGAGCGCATCGAGTCGCTCATCTCGTCGGTTGAGAAGGAGGGCGGCAAGATCCTCCTCGACGGCCGTGGACACGTCGTCCCCGAGTACCCCGACGGCAACTTCGTCGGCCCCACCGTCGTTGAGGCTACCACCGACATGTCGGCTTACAAGAACGAGATCTTCGGTCCCGTCCTCACCGTCATCTCGGCCGAGACCCTCGACGAGGCCATTGCCATCATCAACAAGAACAAGTACGGCAACGGTGCCGCCATCTTCACCAACTCGGGCCCCACTGGCCGCAAGTTCGAGATTGAGGCCGAGCCCGGACAGATTGGTATCAACGTCGCCGTCCCCGTTCCCCTCCCCATGTTCAACTGGTCGGGCTCCAAGGGCTCGTTCATGGGCGACATCCCCTTCTACGGCAAGACTGGTCTGGACTTCTACACCCAGCGCAAGACCACCACCGCCCTCTGGCCCCACGCCGACGCCACCTCGGAGCGCGCTACCGTTTCCATGCCCCAGATCAACTAAACCACTCTTCGAGCATCTACAAAATGTGTGAAGAAGTCTAGTTGATGTGTGATGACCCTCTTTTTCCCCTTTCTATCTAGCATGACAAACAATAAAAAAGGCAGGAGGGGGCTCGTCGTAGAGATTAAGGCAGTTGTTGTTCCCGGTTGCATGCATGCTGTGTATTGGTACCCGTTGAGTGTAGTTCTGGTGCGGAGAGCTGATGCAGGGGTGCACGATGTGAATTGTGCACGCAGACTGCTGAGTGCTTGAGGGTGCTGCCTCGCGCACGCACACACGTTCAGAGTGAATGTCGTACACCAGGGGATAGAGTTTACTGGGGCACGCATGTTTGCCATTGGCAAGCAAGTGACGGCTGACGGTTAGACCTCGTCTCGTCGCTATCGCGGCTCGGCTTGGCGGTTCGGTCTCGAGCCTCTCGCTCATGTGCGTTTAGGCGAGTTTATGAGCGATAGAAGATCGTTCATGTTCCTGGGGTATGGACTCGGAGGAGCGCGGGGTCGGTCAGGAGAACCTCGACGCGAGAGAATGCCGATAGGGGCCATGATGAGAAGCTTGTTCAAACTTGTTGAAATCTATCTGCTCAGCGTGGCCGAAGTTGCTCCGCGGTGATCCGAGGCGCGGTGGACGTCGGCGCAGTGTTTGTGTCCATTCGTCCCCCTCCCCCTCCCCCTCCACTCTTGAGCTCTACCGCTTACTGATCATGGCAATTCACGAAAGCGACGGCGACGACGCTCCATGTCACAGAGTACATTCCTGCATGCAACAGGTCTAGGGGTACATTGACTACGCCTCTCTCGCTCTCCCGCTCACTCCCACCACGTTCACTCTCACGCCCGTCCTCTACCTCCTGCGCTCGACCTTGATGTCGTCCTCGTCGCTGAGGATGTCCTCGATGGGGTCGCGCTCGCGCTCGCGCTCACGCTCGACATGGCGGCGACTACGTCCTCCTCCACGGTGTCCACTATCTCCGCCGCGAGAGTTTGAGTGCGAGTTGGCGTCCTTGCCGACATGCGTGGCGTACAGCGCCTGCCAGAACGTCAACTCGTCACGGCGCATCTTGTTTTCCTCATCAACGAGCATGAGCTTGGCCTTGGCCATGATGTATTTCGCCTGCCAGCGCGAGCGGGACATGACGGGGACTTCGGTCTCGCGGTTCTCGTCGAGCATGTACGCCTCGACGGTACGGTCAACGGGGTACCGCTTTGCTGCGCCCTCGTCAAACTCGTCAGAGTCAGAGGCGCCGTCCTTCCTGCGGACGCGGCGCTTCTTGCCTGCGCCTGGGCGCCGTTCGCGCACGTAGCGCAGCGCCGCTTCCTCGTCGTCCGTTATCGGGGTGATACGCTGGCGGTTCTTGGCGCGCACGCGGAGCACGACCTCTTCAAGGTCGGGGTCCTTGGCCAGGTCGCGGATGGCCGTCGAAACGTCGTCCTCGATCGCCTCGGTCGGGACGGCGCCGCGGCGCTTCTTGTTCGCGCCGTGGACCGCGCGGACGTGCTTGTTCATTGCGTCAGAGCGTGTAAATGTGCGTCCGCAGCCTGTGGTTCTTGTCAGCTGCTTTCTGGCCATGAACACGCAGCTACACAGGAGCGACGACTTACCAGGTTCGGGGCACGCGTATGGCTTCTCGCCGGTGTGCGAACGAATGTGTGTAAGGAGAGCATGGCGCGAAGCTTGTTTCTGCCCTACGCGCTTGCACGTCGTCCAGAGACAGGCGTACGGTTGTCGTCCGGCCCCAACATGCGCTGTAAGATACCGTCAGCTCAATGATCCGCGACACGAGGCCAAAGAGGATCAGCCAGGACCGAAGTGATCTACTGCCCAAAAGCAAAAAGAGAACAGTCGCCAACATCCAGCCTCCACTCGCAACGTACCTGCAGTAATGTGCTTGACGAGGTCGTCCTGGCTGTCCTGCACCTGCCCGCAGTCCTGCCATTTACACTCCCACGTCCTTCCCTGGCCCTTGCCGCCATCTCCACCATCCTCGTCTCCATCCCCGCCGTCTCCATCATCCCCGCCGTCGCCGTCGCCGCGATCGCCATCAGACAACAGCTCATCAATCTCGTCATCCACATCCATGTCCGACCGGCGGTCGTCGTCCTCCCCCTCGCCCTCAGAGCCGAACCCCTCCTCGCCCTCGCTCCCCGCAGCAGACTGCACGCTCCGCGGCGGCGGAGACGACGCCCCACCGCCGCCGCCCCGCGAGTCCCGCGCCCGCGTCGTCCGCGTTGCGCGGCCGCTGTAGAACCGATCCTGCCCGGCGTCGACCTCGTCGTCCGAGAAGTTTGCGCGTGACCGGCGCGAGCCGTTTGCGCGTTTGCTCATGTTGAGATAGCAAGTGGAGTGTTTTTCGTGTGCGGCGATTGGTGCAGCTCAATATAGGTATGTCGAGAGGTGTAGGAGTGGGGGATGGATTGAAAGTGTGAATAGAAGGAAGCGGATTGCCGTTTGTACGAGGCCTAATGTTGTGGAGTCGAGGAAAGAGCGGATGGAATGAAGGATGGCTCTTGCTCGAAAGTGGACAGGACTCGAGCAATGAAGGAAGGAACGAACCTGCACTCGTCGCTCCTCTCCGCACTCTGGCTGGAGTTTGAATTGGGATTACAAACTTAATTCTAATGAGAATATACTTCCGTTTCTAATCCAATTTGAAGTCCCATTCACTCGACCTCGACCTCCACTTCCAGAGATCAACAATGACAGGTGGACGCGTGAACTGCCGCATTGAAGGCTTGAACAACAACAAACACCTCCTTTCTCGACTTCATCAGTCCCCTCGCCCACTCGAATCCCTTTTCAAAATGGACGAGCCAGAAGGATCTCCGAGCGCCTTCACGTCCCTCGCGACCATCCCGCTCGCGAAGCCGCACGTCCTTCACCCGGACGCGTGCAACCCGACGATGGACCTTGTGGTTCTGCTCCTCGAGGACGAGGAAGGCGGGGGCGGTATGGGCGGACGAGGAAAAGCCGGCGCGGGAGTGAGCACCAAGGTCGCGCTATGGCGTATGTCGGGAAGCAAAGTGTGGGAGGTGGACGTCGGCGGGCGCGTGCTTGGCCTCGCGTGGAGTCGTGATGGTATGTCTGGAGTCGTAGCTGAGCTGACACCATAGGATCGTACCTCTCCCTCCTTGTCCTCCGGTTTAGCTCGTGGGCACCGACAGATATCAAAGAGCGGGTGAACACGAGTACGGTCGAGCACTTGTCGGTGCACACGGGCGAGGTCGTGAAGTCTGTGCCTGTCCCCAGCTCACTATTCGAATGTATCGCCCCCGAGGACTACACCCGTTCAGAGCGTGATCCGCGCGCAGGATGGTGGCCTATGGAGTGGGTTGAGGGTGCACAAGAGTGGCAGGCATCAAAGGTAAGCTGCCGGAGGTACGATCAGAAGCTTACAGCAGCCCGGGTCATCGTTGATGATGATCGACGCCCTTCCTCGCGTCACTCCCGTCGACCCACCGAAGCCAGCCATGTGAGCTTTGAAGAGTCCATCGGTTGCTGACAACAGCATCAACCCCTTTGCGCTTCCAACGAAGGCCGAGGTGTTCAAACCCGGCATGCACCCCTCACTGACCACATTCCCCGCCTTGCTGCCAAGCAAGCCGCCGGTGGCGCCTGAAGTGCTCGTCGTCTCGTGTCGACCGCAGGTGGGCCGGACACCTAGCTTGCGGCTCCTGACGGGAACGTTCCCCCTGGTGGACGGGACCCCGTCGCCTCCACCACCAGTCGCCCTCGCGCTAGCACAGCGTGCTGACGCCCTGGAACGCTTCCTCGACGTCGTCCTGCGCGGCATCAACGCGTGCGAGCTCGCGTTCCGCGAGAGTGAGAAGCAGACGATGATCTGGCGCGAGGAGCTTGAGGAATGTGGACAGCAGCAGGACAGTGAGTTACCCGGTGTCTGAGTTGACTGACTCCCAGTGACGGTCGCGGACGTGCATGCCGACCTGTTCCGCTTCCTCATGGCCGGACGGTGTGGGCCGGCCGTCAACGAGTGGCTCGGTAACAGGATGACGAACCGCACGGTCGCGAAGTGGGAGAGCACGCTCGCGACTGCTTTCTCAACGATCCAGAAAGTGGTCCACCAGAGCATTACCCCTGCCCTTGAGCGTATCCTGCTGATTCTGACCGAGCTCGAGGGGTGGGCCAGCGATATCTCGGAGCTCGACGTTGTGCTCGACCCTGCAGCCGTCAAACGCGCCGTGGACATTGCGCGCGGGATGGCCATGCTCGTCGAGACGATGCGCCTTGATGCCGAGACCGAGTACGCGGCCGCGGACGAGTGGTGCAAGTGGCTCCGCTACGGTGGGTGCTCGAACCGGTACAATTCTGACCCAGCAGAAATGGCCCGCGCGGCAGGATCAGCCGACGATGCGCCGCCGCTGCCGTCGCACGACCTCAAGCTCACGTGGTCGTTCATGAAGAATGGGTTCGTGGACAGCCGGTTCCGACAGCACTTCCCCCATGTCCCCGAGGCCAAGACGGACGTCCTTCCATCATCGATCCCTGCGCCGGTCACACCGGCGGCAACGGACCTCGACGCTGTCCTCCGCAAGACGATGGTTCACCTCACGTCCTCCACAGCCGCTACAGACCTCATCCCCTCCCCGCCGGCATTCGACACCTCGTTCCCCGCGAGCGAGACGCCCACGCGAGGCCGCACACCGGAACCCATGTCGTCCCCGGACACGATGGCGTCGCCGAGCAGATCCGCGCGGACCGAGGCCCCCATTGTGCGCGTGCAGGAGCTCGAGCCGTGGTCGTGGGCCAACGCGCTCGTGGCGCAGTGTCGCGATATTATCAGCACTGTGCGCCCGCGGAATCCTGCCCCTGCTGCGGCTAGCCAGGACGATAAGGCCAGCATACCCGGCGCGATTGTCTCAACACGAGTGCTCGGCGAGGAGGAGTGGGTTGTGTCCATGGTCCAGAATGACTACTGTGAGATAACTTAACCACGTCCAAATCTGACAGCAGTGAATATCCTCGTCCTTGGCAGCGATACATTCCGGGTCGCATGCGTCTCGGCCACAGGTCCCATCCTCCAGGCCTCATTCTTCGATGACGACGAGCTCGCCCTTGTCTTCCAAACCGGTGCCGAGCGTATCCTCGCCACCATCCTTGTCTCAGGTATCGAGGAGGGCCTCACGGCGCCAATCCAGCGCGGCACCATGTCCCCGTCCCAAGTGGTACGTATTCAGCTCCTTCGTACTCTAACATCTCAGCTCCAGTCCCTCGCGCCGACACCGGTCACGCTCGCCCGCTCACACAGTCTCGGGACCAGCCGCGTGGATCCTGCCACGGAGCCGTGGCTCCTCGCCCTCAATGGGCGACCCGGGCGACGGACAGGATCCGTGCTTATGCGCGGCGGTACCGAGGTCGAGGTGCTTGATATGGCTGAGGACGAGGAGGAGGAAGAGGAGGAGGAGGGCGAAGAGGGGGAGGAAGGAGAGGTGGAAGGAGATATCGAGATGCTGGACTCGGAGGCATGATCCCCTGTCATTGTGTCATGAGGTGTGAGATAACCATGCATTAATCATTCCCTTGTCGCGTTGCGTGTGCCCTGGGGGGTTACCAGGACTGGACTCTTTGTGTTCTGCATTCGCTTCTCTCTACACCTCTGCGCCCTCTCGCCTGGGGAGCCCTCGGCGCGAGTGTGATCGGCGGAAGGTCAGGCATGTTAGAGAGTGGCACCATGCGCGCCAATGTGGCACCGAGCGTTGAACGCTCGGAGCACCACCAGGGCACCCTCGGCGGCATGCAGGCGACCGTCGCGCCGTCGGGCGCGCCGTCTACGGTTAGCATGCAGCCTGACTGCCCCTCGCTCGCTCGATATGCCGTATATAAAGAGACCAGTTGAGCAGTCGAGATGTACGCCCCATCCGCACATTTACCACAAGGCACACAGGGCGTGTAGCTCAGTTGGTAGAGCGTGTCATTAGCAAGTCCTCCGTCGCCACCGGCGATAGCGAGCACAGAGCATCTTTGACAAGGTCTTTGGTTCGATTCCTAACTCGTCCACATCCCGGTTCCAAACATCCGGTTCTCTTTTTCTTGCTCTCGACATCCTTGAGCAGACAACGTCTGTGATCTGGTGGCGCAGTGGGGACCAGAAGCACGGAAGCAGGCGACGGTGCCGAAAAAACACTGCCATTCCTTTTGCGTGGCCCGCGGACTCCAGCTGCATTTCCTTTCGCCGACACCGAGGTCTCATTTGCACCGCTCCGTCTCACGAGTGATGACAGAGGCATTGCCACATGGCTGCCCTGTGGTATTCCGGTATTCCATTGCAAGTTGAGCGTATCGGAGTCAATCACGGTGGTTGATCAGCCACCATGGTCGATCAGCGCCCTTGGAATTTCGAGGGTCACGAAAGTTATGAGGCCACCAAACAGGGTTGATGTCATTCACAGATGTTCAAATTCATCCCTCGCATGCACTCCGTCCTTCCTCCCGGGGTCAACCCCGTGAGCACCATCGCGCACGATACATCTCCCGAAACAAGGCATTCGCAATTAGACCGCAGCGGCGAGAGCGAAGAGTGGCAGCGTGGCAGCGTGAAAGTAAGACACACCACGCGACATTACCTCGGCAAGAAACCCAAACGGTAGGACGAGAAAAAGGAAACACACCCATGTGCAGAACATTGAGCTCTCTGTCGGAGAATTGAACTCCGGTCTCCCGCGATCATCGACGATGACAAGCGAGCAAACTAGCCACTATACGAACAGAGAGGTTATATATGAAGGATTGGCGAGTGCCGCCGCGGCGAGGTGTACAGACTGTGCAGACGGCAGGTCGTGCATGGTTTGAGGCCTGTGGAGCGTTGGGGGTGCTACACACCCTGGAATGTTGATTACGAGTTGTCGCGGCATTGAGAATGTAAGAGAACGGTGGTAAGAAGCCTGCCTGCCTGTTGTCGAAAGACAACATCCTCACTCACCGCCACAAACTGATGACACAATGTCGAAGTGATGTTTTTGTTTACAAACACGTTGCTTGCTCGGCTCCGCCCCCATTGTGCCCATTGTAGTAAGAGCACGCACCCGCGTACCTGACTCCATTCACAGGAAAGAAGAGAAACGTGCAGAATGTAACATTTTAGTACTGTAGAATGTAACATTATAGTACTGTAGAATGTAACATTTTAGTACTGTAGAATGTCATCTCGGTGCCTCTCTAGAATAGCGTTTCTGCCCGTCGTCCACAGCTAACGGAGGAACTGTCACGGACAAGACGACGATAACTCTCCCCCGAACAATTGGAACAGTCAGCAATGGACCCGATCACTGGGACGCAGGCAGTTACATACCTGTCACTGTCACTCTCGCTGACATTGACATGTCACTGGCCACTGGTTACTGGTCACTGGTCACGGCAAGCTGCCACTTCCCACATTCCCGACCTGACTGAGCAGTGCTGCAAGCGGAATATGCCCCCGCGAACGTGAATGCGGCATCCCGCTTCGAGTTGAGGTTAGTGGCGACTACTGCAACCGCTAGGACCAGAACGAGGCACAACGGTCCGCAGGGGCAATGTTCCCCCGTTCCGCAATCAGTCTCAGGTATGCTGTGGCGGATGCACGCCGCCGAGCGAGGCCAGGAAGGCAAGGGAAGGGCAGGCAGGCATACCGCTGCTGGGAGTCTGATACACCCCCTCCCTCGCCCTAGAGAGCAGTGACGAAAGACGATAGGACCACTGATGATCTGAAACGCTGGCCGAGTCTACCTGGAGTCTAAAGCCTTTTGGAGACGGAAAGCGACTCGGAAAAGTGACGCGACGGAACGCGAAAGAGAACGAGAGCAAGAACAAGAACAAAGGTGAGAAAACAGGCAGACGCGTCGGATCGTATCGCGTTGTGGCCTGTGAGTGGTGTGTGTGTCTGGCCCAGGTTGCAGGCCGTCATTTCCGCTGTTATTCCTCTCTCTCCGCGCTTCTGCCGCTCTCAGGTTTCTGCTCAAGCGCCATACAGTACTTGTCCTGTTTCGGACCAAGTCCAACGTCCAACTGCACATGTTTCGATCGTCAGATCCAGATCTGGACGCAAACCCCGGTGTCATACTGTAGATTCCAGGTCGAGATCCGGATCTCGATCTCAACTCTGACCCCCATGTCCGTGGCGCTGCTCGATCTCCATGTGGCTCATCTCATCTCCGAACGAGATACACTCACGTAAATACTCGTGGCTCATCGCTCAAACATGAGACAAGACGCGGGGTGCAGAGGCAGGGATCTAGCTCTGTGGTTCTGTGATTGGATCTCGCTCACCAATGTAGCCCATGCACGGCGATGACGAGATGGAAGCCAGAAACCGTGCGAGATGATGAGAAGATGGGAACGATCCCATGCGAGACGCGATGCCGGCACGTGTGCCCGCAAGGTTAACGTAACAGCGAGGGAACAGGGAACGTGCTTTTTTCCGTTTCCGTCTCCTCTTCCCCTTCGTCTTCCGTCCCCTCGTCCTCACCTCCGTCCTCCTCTGCAATACTTTTCCGTCCTGGTGGCCCTACCGCTCCGTTATCCTGTATCTCCTGGGAACCCCGACTCGGAAGTGTCCCTTGTTTAGTCATGCCTGCCGTACCGCACTTGCTGTCCATTACGTAGTTTCGAGCTTGGGACTTCCCCTCGCCTCGTGGTTTACGATTCCGGGGTACCGGGGTCGAGAAGGGACTGAACTCTGGGAGGGTAGTCACCCGTCCTGATCAGCGTGGCTGGCTCCGGTATCGAGGAGACATTGCTTGAGCGTCTCGAGGTTTACTCGTTTGAATATGCCGATCCGCCATTGGACGAATGCTTCCCAGAACGCTTGGCAACGACGAGAGAGTGCGCAGTGGGCATCCCTGGGATCGAGATAGATGAACAATGACCTGAAGTGAGGCGAGAGATCGGTTGTGGTTGACGGCAGAGTCGGCGGGCCTGAGTTGTCATTGCAAGAGCCATCAAGGAGAGTGCAGCACGGCGCACGCATAAGCTCGAGCGCGCATGTCTCGGAGATACTGTCCAGAACTACACGCTGGATATCTTAGTATGATAATGCTTGGCAACACCAGAATAGGACCAGCACTGTTGGAGCCGAAGAGTCCGCCGAGACCAGTCCGACAACACAAAAGACAAAAGACAAGATTACGCCCCCGAGTCTCCGCCGGATGTCGATCCAGAATAGTTGATATGGTATCTACCCCCGTTCCTGTGGAACATGGCGATTAAACGTACAGTAGTCACTACGCGTCTGCTCGACGACACCCGGCGGTTTGTTCCCGGACCCGGGGCGTCGAGAACGTTCTAAAAACCCAGGGTATGCTGCGACTTTGGTTCAGAGGGGTGCAAGGAAGCTCAGCGACCAAGACCAAGAAACTCGGCGACGAGCGCTTTTTTTCGTCGTTTTGCAAATCTATTTGCTCGGACCCGCGGGTCGCGATGCTCGTTTACGTTCCAAGGTTAGTCTGAACAAGCATGCATGTAAACTCTGCGCAGCGATAATGCCGAGCGGTAAGCTCTCGGTTGTGTAATGCCCAGAGCTAAGAATAAGACCGGGGGATTTGAGGCGGAGACCATGGAGAGTGGCACCTCGAGCTGCGGACTCCATTTGGCTGTTCAGGCTACTCCGTCCGCGATTTTCACGCGTCCAGTTCGTCTCAAGTGAGACTTGGAAGAGCGCAAGACTCTACGTGATGAACTGGCGCTCTAGAGCCACATACTTTGCATACAGTCTTTAGCCCGTTGCTCGACTCCTCGTTGAAGCGCCGCTATGAATGTACGAGTCCAGTGTCACAGGCAGCTGTACGATCCTGCCCGCGCCCTAGCCAGAAGGCTATACGACATTGTCGATCTCATCGCCTGTATCGCGTGCAGACTGTCTAGCTGTCGTTTCTATGGCATCCAGCTTATTTCCTCTATGATGCACGACTGTCTGAAGCAGAAGCAATGAGACACTGCAACTCACGAGCCCCAGTTCTAAACCCACCATAGCATGGTCTTCACGCCCTTCCTCGAGTCCTTGCAGGAATGGTCGGTTCGTGCGTAAAAGCCTTGTATTAAACTTTGCCGGGGCACCAGTCAGTCACAGGAGACAAGCCCAGTGATCAACCATGGGTATCACACAGGCACATTCCGCCTCCGCCCCCCCCATCTCGCCGAGCCTGTCGAAGAAGCACGCCTCTAGGGCACTCCACAAACCTCGGCGAGACACCCGGTCAGCGATGGGAAGCAAGCTGGCGCGAATCACGGATATCACAGCCCTTGTCGGCCCCCGTAAGAACGATCCCAATCTCCGGGAGAATCAGAATCGAGCGTGAAACATGGTCGGCAGCCACACGGATGATTGTGGCGCCGTGGCGGTCGGCGACACACCCGCTGAAGTGAAGCTGGCTGCAGGGGCTAATGGGCCGGACTGGGCAGTGTCCGCGTGGGACGGTGGGGGACTCGGGGCAAGATTCCGGAGGCACCTCTATATGGCGCTTCGCCGAGCTGCAACTTAGTGACACTGAACAGCTCGCTACCAAATTTTCACTGCGACGCAGATCATAACGCTGTAAGCATGACCCGGACCTGGTCGGCACCGCGGTAGCCCCGAGGCTGACAGGCACTGGGCGCCGACACAGGCACGCCGAGTCCGCGG
>Ga0160505_100247_pt1 | contig 37291 bp, 24 predicted proteins | sample DIDeMG_FD_108225 | JGI IMG/M metagenome (GOLD analysis project Ga0160505, IMG submission 108225) | Enriched chicken feces microbial communities from UW Madison campus, WI, USA - DID2874_E49_Stillage MG | ecosystem: Host-associated > Birds > Digestive system > Large intestine > Fecal ... | reverse complement strand
TTTTTTTTTTTTTTTTTTTTTTTTAAATCACTTTTTTTCTTTTTTTTTTGTTTTCTTAAGTTTTTTTATTTTTTTTTTTGTTTTTTTTTTTTAAAAAAAAAAAAAAAAAAAAAAACAATACCTAATCTTCGATTCTTCGCTTTTAACCCTACTTAAGTTATAATACACACAAACACGATGGCATCAGCAACTACCGCCGGGTTTACGCCCATTAACTCACATGGCCAGGTCATGTATGTCGACATTATTAGTACCACAACCTCCACTACTACTATAACCACAAGTGCAAGAGCAAAACAACCGCGCTTTAGCAATCTATTCCAAGAGCCGGTCCAGAAATCACAGGTCGTAACCATCACGAAGCAAATCATTGGTAGCAACGACGAGGATATTGTTTCAAGTAACAATAATACCCCTAGGACAACAGTGGTTCCCACTGCAGGACCAGATGCCCCTGACACAACTGCTGCTGCTGCTGCGGCGGCGGCGGCGGCGGCAATTACCAGAAAAAGCTGTCTCAAAAAAAACTACGCAATTGAACGCCGCCTAGTAACCGCTCCACGCAAATTCACAACCGCAAGCCAAGCCAAAACAAACAGCGATGACGATGATGACGACAGTAGCAACCATTCGGATTCTGACAATAGCGATGATGAATCCGACGCCAACTACAAATATGTGCAGGTGCGGCCGCCAGGCTACATTGACCCCAAAAAGAGATCAAGAATGGCCGCTCCACCAGGCCAGATGCTGGTTGTCAGAAAGGTGTCGTTTAATGAGGAGTTAAATGAAACGAGACTATTTTGTCACGACCGGGTTTCCGCTGTCGAATCCGTGGATAACAATGAGGACTAGGAGATTAAAAAAATATTTTGATTCGGATTGATACGTGCATGCATACAAATAGTGCGTTGATTTAACCTGCATAATCCTCTTCCCAACTTGTAATTAAAACAAGTCATGACACAATTTGTTTCTTGGACTACTTTCAATCAAAGAAAGAAGAAGCATTTGGTATATAAATATATATAACGAGCATTTTAATTTAATAATACAACTATTCCCAGAAACTAAGAGGCCTGATTATATCTTCTTTATGTCCTTTTCTCACATTTTAGCCTTGATGTGAGTTTTGAGGGTGCTACGCGTTGCCTTTTCGTTGATCTTAATGTTGCCAAACAGATCATCGTTATCCTTACCAGTAGACACAATCACTTGCTGGCCATTACTGGTGATGGGGTCGTTTGTGATCACACTCTTCTTCTCACCAAAAAAGACCACGGTGACTGTCAAATCGTCGCGGTAATTACGCGAGATGGGTGCCGGGATTGACACAAGCATTGACACTTGCTCAATGTCAGCACCGCCAAGCGCATTGCGGATCAAGTGCGTCGAGACATTATCGTCTTCAACAATAAAGTGCGGCTTTTTGCGCCGGCGGATGGGTAACGAATCAACGTCGGGATCAATTTTTGTTGTCGCCTCGCCTTCGTCGTGTTTCTTCTTAATGTTGCCAAAAACCCGCGTCCAGATTGAATCCTTTTTGATTGTAGATAAATATTTGGGGCTCTTGGCCTCGATCCAGTCTGCCACCAGGCCAACAATTTCTTCATTGGAGAGCAATTCAAAAAGTCCATCAGACGCAAGTACCAGAAAGCTCACTCCATTTTTGAGATCAATCTTAGTACTGGTAATGACAGGTTTGGCCGTAATGTAGGGCGGCGTGAGATAGTTGTTCCACATGTGGTGGTTGAACCAGTAGTTTTCACGCTCGCTGAGCTTGGTCTGGTATTCCTGCGACCACTTGTACGTGGCATCGCCAAAACACCGTGTAGGTTCAAGCGTCCCCAGTACACGCTCGCGCTTGATGACACCGGGCTCATTGGGGTGCTCGGCCTTGATGCGCTCGACCTCAGCCTTGTTCGTGCAGGTTTGGTCGACTGAGAGTTGCGTAACCTTCCATTCAGCCTGATCCTCGCTAGGTTCTCCTGTCTCCTTATCTGCATGATTGAGGGTGCCAAGGATAGCTCGCGAGTCGCCCGTCAAAGCCACCTTCAACTCGCTACTATAAGAATCGTAGAACGCAAGCAGGGCACAGGAGCCTGACAATGCCGGTGCAACAACGTGCTCAAAGGCCTCCGAGGTGTGCTCTGTGTTTACCACCCGGTCAATGCTTTTACTAATGATCTCTTCGTCCAACTGCAAAAACCCATTCTCAATCGCGCGGTCAATCTCGGCGCGGGACTTTGGTAGCAGCCGCAGTTTGTCCTCACCGTTGGGCGAACGTTTAGGATATACCGTGTCAAGCTGCGTGAGGACAAAATTAATAATATCATCGCGTAGCTTTGCGCTCGTTGTCCAGCCACTGTGTCCATCAAAGATTCCCCAAAACATCCAGTCTGAATGCGTCACCTTGAGCGTCCCGTCGGGCGCATCTTCTGCGACCTGCACCTGCACAATCTTCTCCGATCGGTCGTCCTCGATTGGCAAATTACTAGCCAACTGTGCCACGTCATACCGCAGTACACCCTTGCGGCGCTCGATAATGTAGCTTTCCTCAAGCTCCCGTAATTTTTCTGAGACCTCACTCGGTGAGAGCAGCGTGATGCCATGTTGGGAGTTGTTCTGGAAGTAGCGACAGCCATGGCGGCCTACTGTTCTGAAGGGGCTAGAAGCCAGTAGGCTTCGGCCTATATTATTTGCTCTATACAGTCTAAGCATTGTGTGAGTAATATATAAAGGAGGAGAAATCCTGAAGAGGAAGAAGGAGCAATGCTAGACGCTCGGCGCGATGTTCATTCAGAATTTACGACGCAGAAAACCTGCATTCACCCGCCCTTTGTGGTGTTAACACGTGACTATTACATTATATATTACAAAATACACGGCTGTGTTTAAGAGAGAACATCATTCTTGACAGTGTTGACCTCGTCATCCTCGTCATCCTTTTTCTTGCCATCCTTCTTGACATCCTTCTCGACATCCTTATCCTTGTTGTCGTCCTCAGTACTGGCACCATACTGCTTGGCAAAGTCATCAAGACTCTTGCCACTGGAAGCAGCGTCATTCTTGAGGGACTCAAGCAGCTCACTAGCGGAGTCGCCACCGCCTAAGCCACCTAGCGATGAAAGATCAAAGCCGCCGGGGCCGCCCATTCCAGGAGGCATAGGAGGAATGCCACCGAGGTCAAAGGCATCATTAGAAGGCTCGGGTGCCTCATCTTGCTCATCCTCATCAACCCACTTGTCAAAATCTGTTCTGATGAAAAAGTACTTGACCTTTTCTTTGGTCAGTCTGGGCCAGTACTCCTCGGCAGGAGTGGCTTTGCGAATGACAGCATAAGTATGTCTGTCATTGTGGACAATCTTTGAGTGTTCGGGGTCAATCTTCTCATAAAATGGCATCTTAAGATCGTATTCCACACCCTCAGTGGTTTTGGAGTGGTAGTGAAGCTCATCGGGAGTCAATTCCAGTTTAGGAGAAATGGTGTCCTCGACGGCAATGGTCAAGTAGATGACGTTCTTCTCAGGAACATCCTTGTTAGATCGTTGAGCCCAAAAGACTGATGATAAGTTAGCAACCAAGCCTGTCAAACACAATGATGTCTCAAAATGATAATTACATACCCTCGGGGTGGTTAATAGAAGTAGTTGGCATTGTTAATAATAGTTGTTGAACTTGTGTGCAAAGGAAGAAAAGGAAACAAGTGGAATTGAAAAGAACGAATAAATAATGTAGATATCTTATGTAATACATGACATTATCCCGTAGAAAAGTATGGAAGGTCTCACAACATGAAACTCAATCACAAGAAACTCCTAAAGCCCAAGGCCCTTTGACTTTGTGTTTTCGCCCTTTCGCAATGAAGCAATTGGAGTCGCATGTGCGCACAAGGAGCCATCAGATGAGGGCTAAAACATCATCAGCACAAAATATCTGTAACAAGTATGTCATTTGACAAACTGGAAATAAAAAAAAAAGTGAGGAACCCTGAGATCCAACAAAAAAAAAAAACATTCTTCTTTGGTCAAACAGAGTGGTTGGCTTAGATTGCTAATGCCATAACCAGAGATATCCAGTACAGGAAATTGACACTGGCTATAGAAGATATGTTAAGCAATAAAGATCATAAATACTAAATAAAAGTGAAAATTGAATCAATGGACAAGACTCGCCGAAGTCAAGCAGAATGTTGAAACTTCTTTTTGTCAACCCTTATTCTACCTAATATTATTGTAATCATTTCATAAATCAGTATCGTGATACGCTTCCTCCATTATTGACATTATAAACAACTACTCTTTATTCATGTAATCATGATTTTCCTACGATAGTAACATGTTTTCACCACTTACTTTTGCTACTTTACAAATGCCTCCAAGAATGAGCAAAGCGCCAAGCAATCTAGAAAAGTTATCCGTACCAAACAGATCCAGCAACTCTACAAAACCAGGCGTGTCTGTTTTTTTCTAATACTCATACTGTTTTATACAGACTCACGATTAGTATTGTGTTTACATTGACTCTTGAAAATACAAACTTTCTTGGGCGCGAAGATAGTTTTCTTTGAGAACAAAAAAGTAATTAGTGGACATTTTAATGAACCATAGGCAGTTGACCCTGTTGCGCACACTTTTAAAATCGACAGCTTTGGTTAGTAGTACCAATAAAAGAACCATAAATGTGGTACCCTGAAGTTGATTCAGCATGCAAATATTGGATTAAATGCGATCCTTATTTTTAATTGTTTCTGTAACCTACAGCGCTAAAATTAATAGTTTTACTTTACATGTTATAATTCACTCCTATAGGTGAATCTATCTCAAGATCATTCCCAAGCTCAGCCTTGGAAGGGTGTATTTTTGGCGCGAGAAATTACCTCCAAACTTTCCTTTTCAACGTCGCTACCGACTCTCCACATGTGCAAATGAACATTCTCAGGCAGTTCTTTTCTCGCACTTAAAAACCGCGCTTTCCAGTTCTCAATGCGTTTGTCCAGAATATCGTTGAACTCGTAGCCATCCTGGGACGAGGGCTGGATCACCGGGGTTTGCGCATAGGTATGACGGGGTGGTAATGGTGGTGGTGGAGGATGGCTATTAATAGATGTAGAAGAATGCTGACTAGGTATTGGAGCCCGTGACTGGTAAGGAGGGGGTGCGCCAGCCGCAGGCTGAGTAGAAGCGCTGGGTCTTGGAGGTAAGACTGGCGCTTCAGGCTTTTTATTTAACTTGTATTGAGAGGGCTTGGGCGGTATTGGTGGTGGTACTCGACGACTAGAGGTCGCAGCAACTGGAGGCGCTTGTGAAGTGGGCAGAATAGGAGTTGAGAAGTTTCTAGGTTTAGGTGGCGTGGGCCGTACTGTCTCTAGCGGAAGATCCAGTAGAGATACGGTCTTGTCATGGCTCTGTTTCAACTCGTGGGGGGTTTGATTTGGTAGTAAACTTTGGAATTCTTTTAGAAGCATCTTGTCTCCGGGAGGCAGTGTGACGTCTCGGATGTAAATAGCCAACACCTGCGAGGGAAACCGCCGCGCAATATCAATATAAGCTTCCAGGTCCCCTTCACCAGAATCACCCACAAGAATAAACCGCCTATTGGGGAAATCCTTTAAAATTTTGTTCAAGTTCATTCGTTTCTTCTCGTGAGCAGGTTCAAACAAACCGGTCAAAAATCCGGAATACTCTTTTAGGTGCATTGAGCCCCTGGGAAAATTACTATTCCGGAGATACTCTGAAATAGTAGGATAGAGCTGCCAAGGCGAGTTTGATACATAGTGAAACTGAACACCCTGGGCCTGAAGCTTTGTGTACCAGCGCTGGACGCCTTCAATGGCAATCTTTTCATAATCATGAACAAACACATTTCTGAACAGCTCTCGTTTGTTTCCAAGGATGCCAGTGTTCTTGATAGTATCATCAATATCAGAGATTACGCTAATACCATACGGGCTAATGTTGATAACCTCTTCAAAGGACACAAGATTGTCATGTGCTTGGACTGATACAATTGATGGTTGTTTATTGAGCTTTATGCGGGTTGAAAACCGTCCGGAGGTGTTGGTTTCGGTAGTAAAAGTTTGCATAACGGATCCAGAGTCATCAGTGAGCCCGCTAAAAGTGATTTTGATGGTCCTGAATGCAACAGGTCGCGTGAAAAATGGCGCAATTCTGGCTTTGAGAGTTTCCTCTTGAGTGTAAGAGTTGACTGAGGATGAAGTAGTCGAGCTTTCGAAGGACTGTGTCCGAGAAGGTGGGAGTCTTTCGCTGCTTCCAGACAGATCAGACGTTGAATTGTTTCTGTAATCACCTTCAATAATGTCTAGTATTTCTTCATCCTTGATCTTGTCATCATACCGGTCATTGTAGACGTCGCTTCTAACACCAGCAACCTTTTTGGCAGTTGCAATGACCATTCTACTTTTTCGATTCGGCTGCCCTGGTAAATAAAGCCATCCTCGCACGTCGACTTCAAACCAGCCATCGCTAGTCTGACGGGAATACGAGGGGTAGACCATAAGAACTTCGTCATCTGAGGGAATGAGAGTGTCTGCTGGTATTAAATTGGTGCCGGGGGGACCATTTGTTGAGGCCACAGAGCCAGCTGAGACCAACCGTGAAATATCTCTTGCATAGGAACTGTTTGCATTTTTTGCTGCTACTGTGGTGAGATAATTGCTGGCCTTGCTTTTAAAGGAGAAAAATGCGGCCTTGACGTCGTCTCTAGAACTCATTGATTGCTTTGCTAATTTGCGGATGAGTTTGTTCGGCAGTCGTTTTCTGAATAAAAGACGTTTGGCCTGATGAGTAAAAGGTTTGGAAAGAAAGAATTTGGGCAGTTTCATGTCCAGTTTTATGTCAATATTTTGAGAATTGGGAGGTGCCAGCAGAATAATAATTTAGCCTAGATGCAATGCGAGTAGCAACAGCTTACAATCTATGGTGCCGATAGAATTCAGAGTTCAGAATAGCGCAGGAAGGCGCAGTTTATAATAACAATAACGCCAAAATAAAAAGACGTCAATTAGCAATAGATCTTGTATTGTTTAGCAGATAGCAAGCTGAGATAGAGGGATGGAGGGAGTAGTGCTAAATGAGATGGTACTGCAGAAGAGCCTTTGGGTATGTTTTTTTGCGTATATCGTATGTATAGGTTATGTACAAACAATGCAGTTTTGGACTTTCAAATAAAAATAAATAAAAAAACAAGAGAAATGAAGAAGGTCAAGAAGTAAATAGAAAAAGAGATGATCAAGAGAATCAGTTGAAACACGGAAAGGAACCTTAAACAAGCAGTCGGATCCAATGACTGGATGAGGATAATGGGTGGCCGTGAATTTCCAACTGAATGCACATGCGATAGCCAGTAACAGCGATCAAACTAACTTCATTGAGAGACTTTCGGTCGATGAAAATGAAACCATGAGGGCTGTCTGTTTTGCATATTTGTGAATGCCTGGGCATAGAAGCACCAAGAATGAAAGACGATGTTTGAAGTTGCTGGCCTACTCAATTGCTAAGACATGCGTGTTATGACTTTGAGAATAAACTTAATATTGTATATGTTCTATCTAAATTTCATTCTGATTTTGCACGTTGCTCTTGTCAATTCCTATGGGGTTTGATCTGCCAGTCTGCTAGTTTGTCGCTGCTTATACACGACCCGGTCAAGCCAGTTGGCACCGACCGCGAAAAAAAAAAAAGATCACCAACCACCAAACCTCTCCACAAACCACGCAGGCTCCCACCTAGCTGTCGCTGGATTTTGCCACCTTTCGAATCCCTACAATCATATTATCATTTTTTATTTATTTATTTTCTTTAACGCCGGAATGAGAACTGTTGTCGCTCTTGTGGTTTCGGACGGAACGCGTGTACCTGTCAAGCCGTTATATACCCTAACCCCCTTCCATAGTGCAAAGAAAAATTTTGTGTGAAATTTTTCTGATTTTATTTTATTTTAATTTTTTTCTTTTTTACCTTCCAACCATCATCACAACCTCACAAATTCCAGAGTTTCGCCCCTTCACCAGCATCCTCTTCGTCACTACACCCCATTCACACCCACCCACACCTTCTCTCACCCTTTCCTCCCTCCTTATTCCAATGTCCGAAACCGAGAACGCCGAATACCTTTACGATAACAATGTTCAGGGCTCTGACAACGCTTCCGGCAACAATGACGACCTCTCTAAATCAGAACTCACCCTCCGCGCCCTCGTCTCCACTAAGGAGGCCGGTGTGATTATCGGAAAGGGCGGCAAAAACGTCGCCGACATTAGAGACCAGACTGGCGTCAAGGCCGGTGTCTCCAAGGCCATTCCTGGTGTTCATGAACGTGTTCTGTCAATTTCCGGTACTTTGGATGGTGTCGCCAAGGCTTACTCCATGATCGGTGCTACCTTAATTGAGAGCCCCTCTCCTTTGGGTTACTCTTTTTCCCTATCTCCTGCTCCTCCCGCGGGAATTGCTACTATCAGACTGCTAATTTCGCACTTACAGATGGGCACTATTATTGGAAGACAAGGTACTAAAATCAAGAGTATCCAGGAGACCTACAAGGTTAGAATGGTTGCTTCTAAGGAAATTCTTCCCCAATCGACGGAGAGAGTTGTTGAGATCCAGGGCAGACCCGACGGCCTGAAGAGCTCCATCTACGAAATTGGTAAGAGCTTATTGGAAGACTGGGAGAGAGCCACTGGAACCATTGCCTACACTCCTCAACCAAGACAGCCGCTCAACAACTTCAACTCCAACAGATTCAACAACAGCACTCCCAACAACACTAATATTCTCAGCGAAAGTAATAGTAACACTAGACTGGCAAGCCTTCCTAAGAGTGGATCTGGCGAGATTGTCAAGGAGCAGCTCCCCATCTCCGCTGACATGGTCGGCTGCATCATTGGCAAGGGTGGTAACAAGATTGCTGAAATCCGTGCTGCCAGCGGTGCCAAAATTTCAATTGCTAAGGAAAGCCACGACTCAACCGGCGACCGTATGTTCACAATCACGGGCACTCGCGAAGCCAACCAGGAGGCTTTGAAGCTGCTATTCCACCAGCTGGAGAACGAGAAAAACAGACGCACTGCTGCCGCTCAACAACAAGAGAGTGAAGGACTGCCAGTTAATGAGAACTCTGACGAAGCATAATTGTACAAACCTTTTTTTTTTTTTTTGAGAGAGTTATTGTAATTCACGGCCCACTCCAACGAGAAAAAAAATGAGAAAGAAAAAAGTTGTTTTTATTTAAAAAAATGAGTATCAAATAATTTAGTATTTTAATGGAACGCGTACGCGATTGGTATATGATATTGATTAGATTGTCATTAACACATGGATGTGAAATGGTTTTATAGCATGGGCTGAGCTATGTTATAGTTTGTGATTTCCTTTTTTGGTGTGTGCTAAGGGCTAATGCTTCGAGCATGGTACATTTAAATGTTTGCCATTGTTAGAAACATTTATTATTATTATAAAATGAGTAGAATTTCAAGTGGTTTTAATAGTCGCCTATTTAACGAGATTACAATCTAAAACTTGATTACAGTACCTGCATTCCAGGGAATTGAGATGACATTTGCAGTCACCATCATTAAGGGGGGTTTCTTCAATCCCAAATCCCACATGTACCACAGAGCGAGTTATTAGCGGCGCTATAGCAGGTGTGACAAAGCAGGATGTCGTTAAAAACACAAAGCTTCTTCTTGAAGCAGCTGACAACAGTGTTTGAATCAGCAGCTGCAACGTTTGGTATTCGTTGAAACTCTCTATTGTCACAGCTAGCACAGCAAAAGAATTCCTTATGTCACTTACCAGAGATCTAAGTTTTGTTCCTTGGGGAGAAAAATTTGATGTCAAATTCAAGATTATCGTCACGGCTGATGCACTTGGTCCACATCCGTAGCAAGCGGCTATAATTATGATAATACTAGTTCTGCTACTGGATCCGTCATATATATTGTTCCAGGGAGTGCAAGTAAACTGAATATGCTTACAATGGCTAGAGACATTTGTGAAAATGTGTGGGAGCATGCACCGTAAGTGTATTGAGTCTGAAGATGCGGTTGAATCGATATTTATTTTTTTGGTTTTCAAAATTGTTGACAGGTGTGATATCGTGTAGTTCTTTCCTTTCATAGCCTTTGCTTGTAACAAGACATTCTAGAATCTTACTTGCTGAATGGCCACAAGTCGTTCTATAGGTCAATGGGTTTGATTATATCGGTAGCGCTTGAAAAACAAACGGGAGGACAATTCATTTAGTAAGCCTATTAAAAGATAAATAAATAAAAAACTGAATCAAATGAAACCAAATGATTTCAAAATAATATATCATATCTTCAATAAAATGTTTCAGTTATAAAAGTACCCATCGACACTAGTTCATTGTTTTTAAGTATCCTTTGAGTCTTTATTGCAAATCTAAAAGTAAAGAAAATGCTCCAACTTTACGTATTCATTGTACTTTGACAGTTTAAATCGATCTCAAGATGCTTGATTTCCCCCTTACTATTGCCTTTACAAGTTTAGCGTGGGTTAATTCATCTGACTCCATCAGATAAAATCACCTTAGTAATTCAAATGCCGCTTCGACCAGTGAATATCTTTAAATCCCTTCATGAAGGACTGACTTTTTGAATTAATTGAATTTGGGCTTTCGCAGTAAACGTTTCTGATTGCAGGAATCGGATCCACTTTTTTACTTTTTTGTTGTTGTCTTGAAAGCACAGACCAACTTAATTTCAACAGTGGGCACTGTCGCTAAGGACCAAGATATAAATATAAACAAGGGAAGAAAAAAAATATTATAAGTAGATTTCTCATTTTTAATGGAAAATTCTAAAAGTGTATGGAGCTAGTAATGAAATGCTCAGTTCAGAGCTGAAGCAGCTTTAGAAAATATAAAGTTGGACAAAAAGCAGATGAAAGAGGTATGAGAAAAAAGAGTACCTTGCTAGCGGCGGTTGGGAGATGGGCCACACTAAAATCCTAAACATTTATTTCTGGACTTGTTCAAAGTAGCTACGGCACGGAAAAGTACTTGAGGGTCTGGTTTGAGCATAGCTAATATGAATGGATTTGTCAACTACCGGCAGGGCCAAAGGCTTTGTAGAATTTATCAGCAACTGCCTCTTAGCAGGGCAAAGTTGGACAATCGCCCATAGAACCTATCGGTTGAAATCTAAACAACTGAGCGAGATCATGCTACTTGAGCTGCAAAACAGCATCTAGTTCAGCAACTACCGGTGTTGCACCAACCACTGTAAATCGACCTTCATGATTGATTCTATCCCAAATTAACGTTTTGTGTGTGCAAGGCCGAGTATATACAGTTACTAATAGACAACCATAAATGCAAGCTTACAACAGATTCAACGCCATAACTTAAAGAAAAAACCAAAAATAAAATACCTTAGAACAATTTAACATCATGAGTACAACGCCATTACAAATGATATTCTTTTTATTCATGTCTCATTTATTTTCCGTACTTGTCCTCTAAGACGTTTTATATTGGCAAGGTTAGTTGGGAGATAATAAGATCCCTTTGATAAAGGTGATTTAAGTAGTTCCTTGGAAGCACTCAATCTTGACTTCATTGACATCTGACAGTCCGTGTTTATTGGTATGATAGTATACGACAGGATGATAACTTGGTCTTGATGGGCTATGCCTGTCTTACAACATTTCTATTAATAGGAACCCTTATTGATGATTCGAAATTAGGCAGACTAAAAAAAACTACTAACAAAATTGAACTTTGATGGGGGCTTTAGAGAAATAGTAGACGTAGAAGCCAGGTGGAACTTGAGCAATTTGGATTCTGCGTAGAGCTTATCAAAGAAACGTTTCATTTACAGTGTTTCAATTTTGGGTGCTTTGGATTCACTGAGTGAATTTAAAGATGCAAGTGAACAACTGAAGTGCAAGTACCAATTCTTGTAGTGATATCTTTTGGGTGACCGCTAGTAGCGGATAGGTAGAAAATCAGTTCATTGTCCTTACATCAAACAGTTACAAATTATAGAACAAAATGACATACAAAAAAAATATGAATTTTAAGAACCTTTATTTCTATGAGACTGGCAAGGTAGCGGTATCAACGGATGTTACAAGTTTAAGCAACTGACGGTACCGTATTTTCCATAAATAATTCCATATGTTAAAGGAGTATTTATGCGAAAGTAAAATTTAGTTTAATATGCTTGGAGTCACATTGCAATCTAAATCGAGGCCTTATAATTCTTTATTCCATATAAAATAATGTTATTTGAATGAACTTCTTATGGTCTAGAAAATTGCCATTGGGTGAAAATGATTATAGAAGCTTGAAATGGAAAAGAATATGTTTTTATGCCAGTGATTCACATTTATAGATTTTACAGCAAGTTATATCTATACAATGAAATAGATGCGTATTCAAACAATATTTAATGAAATATACAAATGAAGAAATACACTTCAAAATATAACTGAATCGACTGAAACAAAAGATTCAGTGCCGACGTGTGCCGGGCTTGACTTTACTGCAAATTATTATTGCAGATAAACCAGATTGACATTGGGTAATGACCCAAAATGTTGCTGGTAATCACAACTTGTTATGTTAATTTTAGTTAACTTACAAAGGTGCCGTTTTTGAATTAATATAGTAATTACAAAACCATGTCTGTTGGGTTTAATGGTTGTAGGTTGCTTTCGAGGCAGTTTTTTAAATCTGAATAAAATGAACCAAAATTCGGCGTACATTAAATCAAAATCTTATCACCATCCCAAAGAACCCAATGAACCAAACAAAAAAGCCAAAGGACATCTCTTGTTTTCAGATTTTTATTTTAGCGCTTGTTGGTAACTCTGGCTCTGCTCACATATTTAATTGAAAAAAAATCTTTCTTTTGCTTCAATTTGTAACGCATTGGTTTTCATCACTACAAATAAGCTGTTGACAAAATGCAGTTCACGATGATCGCCGGGTAACCCTCCTCGACAAAGCGAATCAGCCAACCAACTTTTTCCATTTCATCGTCGCCTTCTTAACACTGACCCTCCTGGCTGTTGCAGACTTGCAAGACGCACCCTTCACCACCACCCTCCCTTCTCGTTGTATAACTACCCCACCCCCGCATCATGTTTAAATACACGCGAAGAGCCGTTACTCTTACTACCGTTGCAGGTGTTGCCGCTGGTGCCGGCTACTACTTTTATGGCCGCGACGCTCGCACGGGCTTCCACAAGTACATTTCCCTGCCCATTATCCGGGCCACTCTCGACGGCGAGCAGGCGCACCGCCTGGCCATTGAGGTTTTCAAGCATCCTGAATTAGCTCCCCGCGTGCCCGCTGACTGGGACAACACGAACGACCCTCAAGGCCTGCTCAAAGTGACGCTTTTCAAGAACTCCAGCAACCCCAAAGTCAAGCCAATTGTGCTGAGAAATCCTCTCGGCATTGCGGCTGGCTTTGACAAGCATGGCGAGGCAATTGACACACTCTTCAACCTGGGTTTTTCATATGTTGAAATCGGCTCTGTTACACCGCTCCCCCAAGACGGCAACCCTAAGCCTAGAGTGTTTAGACTGGAACGTGACGGCGCTGTCATCAACAGATATGGCTTTAACTCAGACGGACATTTGACCGTTTTGGCGCGACTTCGTCTCAGAGAGGCCGCAGAACATCTTTCGCAGGAGACCAGATTTGCTGGTAGACCACTGTCAGCACTTGCCATCAACCTTGGCAAAAACAAAACTGGTGATGAGATCACTGACTACACCAAGGGTGTCGATTCCCTTGGCCCTCATGCCGATGTGCTCGTTGTAAACGTTTCTAGTCCCAATACTCCCGGTCTGCGCGACCTCCAAAGTGAGGAGAAGCTGAAGAACTTGCTCAAGACCGTCGTCGACCGTAGAGATCAACTGCCCTACGACACCCTGCCTCCTGTTGTTGTTAAGATTGCCCCTGATTTGACTGTGCCCGAAATTGAGTCTATTGCCGCTGCTGTCAAGGACTCCAAGGTTGACGGTGTCATTGTCTCAAACACTACCATTCAACGCCCCGATTCGCTACGCACCCACGACAAGACTCTGATTAACCAGGCCGGCGGTTTGTCTGGTCTTCCCGTTAAGCCGTTTGCCCTGAAGGCACTGAAGACTCTGAGAAAGGAGCTTGGTAGCGACATCACCATTATTGGTGCTGGTGGCATTGCTTCCGGTCAGGATGCTATTGACTTTGCGCATGCAGGTGCTGACTTTGTTCAGTTGTACACTGCCATGACTTACAAGGGTCCTGGTGTTGCGACTGAGGTCAAGGAAGGCATTATTAAGGGTCTTGATGGTAAGAAGTGGACTGACATTGTTGGTAAATAAATTATGTTCATATAGAAATATATAAGACAAGATACGTGTATATATATGGTAATGCTGTGGAGGGAAATGTAAAAAATTGGGATATTGGGTTGGCACTGCCAATACCCCTGTAGTCTAAACAAGCTGCAGCTATCGCTGGTTCTCAAAGTCTTCATCTTCAATATCGAAGCTATCACGTTCAGGATCAGGTGAAGTGCTATTTTCGAGCTCAACAGCCTGGTAGGCCTCGTTTTGCTCCACCCGCTCAACTGTTTTGATATAAATAAGATAGGCTGTCACTGGACCTAAAATAATAGCAAGAGACATGGAAATAATATTAATCACTTTGGCCGCGGGATCAGTCTCGGTAGTGATTTTAACGAGACGATCGCCAACGAAAATGTGCAAGAAAAGTTTAGGCGTAGCCATCGCGGTGGCTAGGCCAAACCGCCAAACAGAAATGGTGTGCACCGACGCTAATGCGCCGTTTGAAAGAGAATAAGGCAAGGGACACAGCCGGATCATCATCAACAGCCAGATACCATCACCTTGCATGGTGCCAGTGAGAGCAGCAAATTTTGCATTAGAGCGCGCGAGGCGGAGGGCATAGTCCTTAAAAAGGAACCGGCACGCAAGAAACGAAAGCATGGAACCAAGAACCGTAGAGCCCGCCAGCAGGGGCCAGCCCCAGAACCCATACATCATGCCACAAAGCGATGAAAGCATCGAGTAGCCAATCAGCGGCGGAAACGACACGCCTACGACAAGCCCACCCAAGATGAACGGGCCGTACTGTAATGCGCGCAGCGCATCAGCAAATGATACAAGTAGTTCAAGCACACTCTCACGGTATATAGCAAAGAGAACAATAATGGTGAGAAATGCTAAACCAGCAATGACAAGTAATATCCGGTTCACGGGACCCTGACGGCTATAGAACTCGGATGTCTTAGTGGCAGATGTGTGTATGCCATAGCGTAAATCACGGATGATGCGACGAAACCGTGGATGGTTCTGTAATGCCGGATGGTCTTCAATAGAGCTGCTAAAATTGTACAGGGCCATGTCTTAAAGCAGGCTCGTAGGTCGAAGATTTGGGTATATGTAAGTGATAGACTGGGAAGTGAGCCGGGGCGATGGAAGGAGGAAGTGAAACGTGGAAGGGAAGAAAAGCTGGGAGATGGAAAAAAAGGGCAAAAGTTCGGGAGTCATGAAAAATAAAAAAGCAAAACTGACAACCGTTGCATAACACCAAAAATATTAATAACCACAGGGGGTAAAACGTGTTGAGATAATAAAAATAATAATAATAATAATAATAAAAAAAAACAAGAAAACAAACCAACAAGACGGTATTATTATGATATCTCACAGGATTAAAGTGAGAAAAATCCGCTTCTGAGAGCTAACATAAGGCTGTTAAAACACGGACCATTTGGGATGCTTCTGAAAGCCCGATCTGTTAGGAGGCAATGCAAACTCAAGAGCAACCAAAAGATCTCTAAATGGCAACATAGCGGCATTAAAATTCATGACCTTGTAATGTGCTTGTATTTATGTTGACGATTTAGAAAAAATTCTTGAACTTGCACAACCAGAGTCATTTTTCCACCTCTGTCCGTGATTGCTGGCCAGGGTCACCTTGCTGAGACCTGACTATACTGAAGCAAGTTACACCAGTTTGTAAAAGTTACCAAATATAGCGATCTGAGATTTAAACCCTACCCAGATTCTATATCTGATAACGATTTCCACTTTCGGTTTTCCACATGAAAAAAAAAAAAATTAGTCAACATGGTCCTAGTTATAAAATCTACTTTTGTTCTTGCTTGTCAAAATGCACTGAACAGTACGGAATACACAATAACATACAAATCCTATCTTTAGAACCGAGACTCGTTTCAAAATATGATCCAAGCTGCTCGAAGCCTCTCTTGTATCGCTCTGTGTCAAGTGTTATACAGCTCTACCTGTATCAATCGTTGACTGTTACTTTAGCTCATGGGGTCTTCTTTGATGTTTATTGTACTCTCTCAGAACAAATTAACTTGTTAATTTCCCTGTCGGATGTCATTATTCCAGTTAATGTTAATTTATTTATTATTTTTCTGTGTAGGGTCTTAAAATTCGGCGCCATCGAATGTCTGAACTCATAACGCGCGCTGATACCGCTACCTGTACAGTCTCATAGAGACAAACGCCTTTGAAATCACATGTCTTCTTTATATGTCATTTTGTTATATAATTTATTTGTAACCATTTGATGTAAGGACAATAAACAGATATTCTATTCTATTCTAGGGTCTTAAACACAGTCGTTCTAAATCTCTCATCGTTGTATAGATTCCGTGGCACCGGATTTAAACATTGCTGAGGCTCTTTTAGAGCGAATATAATTGCCTGGTGGTTGCCCTGGGGTGTCTGTGGTAGTAACTGGCGTACCTCCTTATTCCATCTTACCTGTTGTGTTGAGGCTAGATAGATAGATACATAGATAGATAGATAGAAAATCAGTTTATTATCCTTAAATCAAATAGTTACAAATAAAATTATATAGCAAAATGACATACAAGGTAGGGACATAAGCGCGCGTTATGAGTTCAGACGTTCAATGAAAATTGTGACTTAGACCTTATGACATATGAATTATATTGTAACAAACTTTTTCAGCCTTCAAATGATTTCCTAAAATATTAAGGCCCAAAAAAATAAAATAGAGCATTGAAAATGCCTAACATTGTACAAATTAAAAAGTCTTTTAATTATTTAAATTTACTATATCTTCCTCGAGATAGAATGCTAAATTTTACAAATATGAAATGGTTCGATGGTCTAGTTGGTCATGGCATCTGCTTAACACGCAGAACGTCCCCAGTTCGATCCTGGGTCGAATCAATTTTTTTGATATTCAAACATTAGCTAGTGAAGCGAGAATTACTACCGAGTAATGATGTCGAGCCAAAGATTGGTTTTTTTCTTTCTTCTTTTTTCTTTTGTTTTTGATATTATATAAATGGAGTGTTTTTCATTTCTCGACTATATGCAATTAGTATCTAAATCTTTTCCTTGTATCCACCTGGACCATAAGACTAGTCATCGGGCATGAACATTGTCAATAACGGCACCAACATGCCACCCACAGACACCAGCAACTCGGCCAGCGAGTTCGCATTTCCCGACTCCTGCATGACATGTACCGCAACATAGAGAAATGTACCGCCGGAGAAAATTAGCAGGATAGCTGTCCACCATTGTATCAGCGCAGTATCCGACGAACCCAGAATTGTAATCACAAGGTACGTGAGAATCGCGCCGACGGGTGCAGACAGTGAGAAAATTGCAAGAGTCTTTTTAGCGCGGCTCACACCGCCGGCCTGTAAAACAACGGCCGCCAGACCAAATGCAGCAGGGGCTTTGTGCACCATAATAGCGAGGAAGATGATGGCTTCAAGAGCGGAATTCTCCGTCGCAACGGAGGCACCAAGAGCAATGCCATCCGCAAGCGCGTGAATAACGAGCCCAACAGATGTGGATTTCACAGAGTCGTGCTGGTGCATACTAGAAGTAGGAGGTGGGCTGGAAGGGCTCAAGGGTGGATTCTCCGTGTTGCTGAAGCGAGATGTAGACATATCAAAGGAGAGCGGCAGAAAGCTACCGTTTTCAGAAGCTAGACTGACCGCAGGAAGCTTATCGACAAGATACATAACTAGAAAGCCTGCAAGCAGCGTGAGACCAACTTTTGCGCGCGGTGAAGTGTCTGTTGTCGAGTAGAGTGTGTCAACGCCCTCAGGAATGATGACGAGAAGTGCAGTACTAATCAGAATACCAGTACCAAAAACTGAAATCAGGCGAATCTTCTGCTGCGACAGAGGAATAATAAGCGGCACTAGGCCTGCCAAATAGCAGCTTAAGAGGGTGTTAGTAAATATTACAAAGTAATCCTGAATATTATGGTGACACGTACGAGACTGCCATGAGCAGGCATAAGATGAGGAGCGTAACAGCTGACTGCATCGGGTTGGTAATTTAAGGAAAGACAGTAATATCAAAAATGTGGCTTGCCTTGTGGATTGTACTCTATTGATCTATTTACTGGAATAAATGATATTCTTCCAGATTTTAGGATGGATGGAAGTTCTAGAGGGAGGTGTGCAACGGAGTATAAATAGTCGCAGATCTGAGATTTTTCATGTTTTCTTGTGGGTAGCCAACGTTGTGTCTCCTTCCAAAACTTTAAAAAAAAAAAAAAAACCGAAACCTAAGAAGGTCACAACCACTCATCAAATCCCCTGGATCCGTATCGCCATGTCTTGTCTAGAGAACCCACATAAACCACTCCGTACCCGAGCACTTGGGGTCATCGAGTCCGCTTCAGCCTTCCGCCATGACATGAATATTTATCTTTCTGTTGCATTTAGCGCGACCATTGCTAGCTGCAGCGGTACGCCATTGAGTCATGGACTAATCTTCACTGCTCTGCGCGCTCTTGCCAACCGTCATGCTGCTTTCTCCACAGTCGTAGTCCATGACAAAGTTATGGACAATTACCGACTACAAGTTCTTTCAGAAATCAATTTGACTCAAAACGTGGTTTTCAAACAGCACGATTCATTGGATTCGCTCGAGGACGATATTTGTCACCAGGTATCGTCACGGTTTGAACACATTGATGCGATCCCACCTTGGCGGTTGTGGTTAACCACTATTGGAGAAATCACCAGAGTCAGTTTTTTCTTTCATCATTCAGTTTTTGATGGCACATCTGCCAAGCTATTTCTAGTTGAATTTCAACACGAGTTGAACAAAGTCACTGCCATTGATGATAACCCAGTGGTACAGATACCAGCGCAATTAGAGTTAACTCCCTCGATTGAGACGTTGCTGGGACTTAATCTAGACCTCAAAACAAAGCCTAATCTTTACGACCCCAAGAACGATGTGAACGTATGGTCTGGTAACCCTGTTTTGCAAAACGAAGACCTCCCAGTGTTGACTAAGAGCCGTTATCTTGTTATCAGTAACATTAAGCCATTAGCAGCATACTGCAAGAACAACAACACTTCTATCACTGCGCTTTTAGTTGTACTTGCCTATGAGTCACTCAACAAAACATTAATTAGACGAGGCGCAGATTACGAAGTTCTTAGGGTTTCTATTCCACGAAACCTTCGCTCATTAGTTGGTAAGGATACAGAGTATGGCGATTTTGTTTCTAGCATTGAACTTGATTTCAAAAAGAACGATACGAGAGATATAATTGAGCTTGCGCAAGAGGTTAAAGGTGTTATCCTTGACTCCATCAACAGTGGCGCTAAAGACTCAATAGCTGAATTTTCCGGCCGCGCCGGCGATCAGCGCTACAAGTACGAACAACGCCCTGGAAATAAACGCACTGGCACTATGGAAGTTTCCACCATTCTTGTCGAAGACACCAATGAGCCTAGTGACGACTGGAAATTGGGAGACTTTAGATTTCTCCAAGGCGTTTCTTCAGAGGGTGCACCATTGACGTGTAGTGCAATTTCGCAGAAAAATGGTGGTCTGGCCTTCTCTTTTGCATGGTCGACTGAGATTATGGATGATGAGATAGTTGAGGATATGCGCAGAGAGTTTAGTAAAAGTCTTAATGAGAAATTTGGATTAGAACTTCAGTGAGCCAGCCAGATATTACTCTTTACTTTGCAACCATGCTATCACATACCATATTCACCTGCGATAATAATATCAATTGACCTCAGATATTCTATAGTCGTAATTTTAGTAGTAATTCTTTTTTTATCTTATTGAGCTTTAGGTTCATATTATTTCAGTACCCGTCAAAATAAAAATTTATGAAGGATTGAGTTCTTTCAAAAAGGTTTAGTTCTTTCTTGGTGAGTTGAATAGATGATTTGACTTCCAGCGGAACATGTAAAAGAGTAGTCTAAAAGGAATCCGATCAAATATTTTGTCAATGCCACTGCTAATACGCAAGTAAGACTCTTTGAATGCTTGAGGGTGACTTTCCCCTGATGGATCATATTAACATATAACCCTCATTTATTTCACTACTTGTTGATAGTAAATAGACGTAATAGAATTGCTCTTGAAATTCTCAGTTATTTAAGGGAGCTTTGTGCGAGATACACAACTTTTCAGTCTAAAAATAACTTTATTTTAGCCTTAATTCATAAACGCTTCAAAAACGACCATGCCATCTATCCAGCAGTAATATTGACACAGAGATTCAACCGTTTAGCAATAGCTGCTCCAGCTACTGGCTCTACACTTTATGTACTAGAATTCATTTACATATAATTATACCCTTTCTGCGCATACCATTGCTTTTATGCACCATTCTGTTCTGTACCAATTCTCATAAAATTATCAGTGGGGTGTAATGGTACCTCCAGACAGGTATATAATTGCCACGAGTATAAAATCTAGCCGAGTGCCCTTGATCCTAAAAACAAACAGACTAAAAAAACTTGAAAAGCTCAAACCAGCATTCATTTGAATCAAAGACTACATTTCCACTGAATTACAAGCTATATTTCAAAAACAATAAAAACAACCAAAAGTACCATGACAAATTCCCGACCATTGAGTATTGCTGAGGCTTCTTCCGCTTACAGACACATACTGAACGTGTACTTGTCCGTCAGCGTCAGTGCAAGTCTCAAGCACCCCACAAAAACCACCATCTTGCCTTCACAGTTGCTGGCTGCGGTCAAGCCCATTGTGCTTGATCATCCTGCTCTTGCCGCTCTTTTGCAGGTCCATGATGATAAATACTATGAGGTGATTGCTGACAAGGTGGATCTCGCCAAAAATATTGTCTGGCGTGAGCAATCAGATCTTGATACCCTTGAAACCCATGTCTGTCAGCAGGTTTCTAAGCAATTTCCCAACCTTGACTTGATTCCAGGATGGCGTTTGTGGGTCACGCCTCTCATTGGCGGTGAAGTGAGATTGAATTTTTTCTTTCATCATTCTCTATTTGATGGTACATGTGCACAAGACTTTCTTGTGAAACTGACAGAAAACCTCAACTCACAGGCTGAATCACTGGTCAAGGACGATTCAGTTGATTATGTACTGGAAATCCCATCAAGTATGGAACCGGTCCCTTCGTTCGAGCGATTGCTGGGCCTAAAGGATCTTCGTTTGACAGGACCTGTCAAGGGGTTCACTGCTCCTGATGATGCCAACACTGCTTTCTGGGCCGGCACTCTAGTCTCTAATTCATTTGACAAGCCAGTTCTAACAAAGAGCATTTACAATACTATTTCTGCAGAAGACCTGAAAAAGCTTGTTGCTAAAACCAAACAGCACAAGGCATCAATCACTTCTGTGCTCTCTGCAGCTGTTCTCTACTCGCTTCAAAAAGCTCTCCAGGCCAGGGGTAAACATTATCCCAAAGCCACTTGCACTATTCCACGCAACACGCGATCATTTGTCAAGGGCATTGAAAAATACGGCGAGACACCTTATGGAGACTTTGTTTCAAGCATTCCTGTCGAATCGACCGCAACCAACATTCCTGATCTTTGGAAAGATGCTGCTGAGATTCGGAATGTTATTCAGGGCTACATAGATCGTGGAGTCGAGGACGCCACCAATGAGTTCATTAACGTGGCCGGAGACCAACGCCAACTATATGAAAGAAGAGTTGGCGAGGCACGCACCTTTTCAGTTGAAGTTTCTACTCTTTTGGTTTCAAACCGGCCCGCGAACACCAATGAATGGAGTCTCGATAACTTTAGATTTTTACAGGGCATCAGCTCTGAAGGCCCACCTATCCTTTGCTCAGCTGCCTCCTACGTTAATGGTCCTTTAGTACTCTCTTACTCGTATGCTGATGAGACTGTCGGGGACCCCTCCATTGTGGAGGATACCGCCAAGGAGTTTGATAATACAATCGCTGCCCTTATTCTTAGTTAGACCTACATACCGTATTGACTATAAATAAACCAAAAAAAAAATAAAATAAAAAAATAAAAATAAACCAACTCTTAGCAAAATCCGTTATACATTAGATGCCTAGTTGAAATAGCTTGCAATACCTGCTATAAACAGCAGCAGACAGAAATCCTACAATATCGTCTGAATAATGCGCACGTAGTGGACGCCAACCCGCGCCTCTATTGGGAGCCTAATAGTACCTCTAAATAGGTATACTGTTGCCAAGTGTATAAAACCTAGCCGAGTGCCCTTAATCCTAAAAACAAACGGACTAAAAAAACTTGAAAAACTCAAACCAGCATTCATTTGAATCAAAGACTATATTTCCACTGAATTACAAGCTATATTTCAAAAGCAATAAAACCAACCAAAAGTACCATGACAAATTCCCGCCCACTGAGTGTTGCGGAGACTTCTTCAGCTTACAAACACCTTCTGAACGTGTACTTGTCCGTCAGCGTCAGTGCAAGTCTCAAGCACCCCACAAAAACCACCATCTTGCCTTCACAGTTGCTGGCTGCGGTTAAGCCCATTGTACTTGGTAATCCTGCTCTTGCCGCTCTTTTGCAGGTCCATGATGATAAATACTATGAGGTAATTGCTGACAAGGTGGATCTCGCTAAAAATATTGTCTGGCGTGAGCAGTCAGATCTTGATACCCTTGAAACCCATGTCTGTCGGCAGCTTTCTGAACAATTTCCCAACCTTGACTCGGTTCCAGGATGGCGTTTGTGGGTCACGCCTCTCATTAGTGGTGAAGTGAGATTGATTTTTTTCTTTCACCATTCTCTATTTGATGGTACATCTGCGCAAGACTTTCTTGTGAAACTGACAGAAAACCTCAACTCACAGGCTGAATCATTGGTCAAGGACGAGTCAGTTGATTATGTACTGGAAATCCCATCAAGTATGGAACCGGTCCCTTCGTTCGAGCAATTGCTGGGCCTAAAGGATCTTCGTCTGACAGGACCTGTCAAGGGGTTCAAGGCTCCTGATGATGCCAACACCGCTTTTTGGGCCGGCACTCTAGTCCCTAATCCGTTTGACAAGCCAGTTCTAACAAAAAGCCTTTACAGTACTATTTCTGCAGAAGACCTAAAAAAGCTTGTCGCTAAAACCAAACAGCACAAGACATCAATCACTTCTGTGCTCTCTGCAGCTGTTCTCTACTCGCTTCAAAAAGCTCTCCAAGCTAGGGGTAAACATTATCCCAAAGCCACTTGCAATATTCCACGCAACATGCGACCATTTATCAAGGGCATTGAAAAATACGGCGAGACACCTTATGGAGACTTTATTTCAAGCATCTCTGTCGAGTCGACCGCAACCAACATTCCTGATCTTTGGAAAGATGCTGCTGAGATTCGGAATGTTATTCAGGGCTACATAGATCGTGGGGTTGAGGATGCCATCAATGAGTTCACCGATTTGGCCGGAGACCAACGCCAGTTATGTGAAAGAAGAATTGGCGAGGCACACCTCTTTTCAGTTGAAGTTTCTACTCTTTTAGTTTCAAACCGGTTCGCTAACACCAATCAATGGAGTCTCGATAACTTTAGATTTTTACAGGGCATCAGCACGGACTTCCCACCTATCCTTTGTTCAGCTGCCTCCTACGTTAATGGTCCTTTAGTACTCTCTTACTCGTATGCTGATGAGACTGTTGGGGACCCCTCCATTGTGGAGGATACTGCTAAGGAGTTTGATAATACAATCACTGCCCTTATTCTCAGTTAGACCTACCTACCGTATTGAATATAAATAAACCAAAAAAAAATAAAAATCCAATTCTTAGCAAGATCAGTTATACATTAGCTGCCTAGTTGAAATAGCTTGCAATACCTGCTATAAACAGCAGCAGGCAGAAATCCTGCAAGATTGTCTGAATAATGCGCACGTAGCGGACGCCCATAATAACGTATCCCGAAAACGGTTGAGGTAAGAATGATGCAAGACTGACTATCTTTGATGGAGGCGGGGGTACGCGTGCTTCAAAGAAGAACTTTGAGCTCTGAAGTATCAGCTGAAGTGTGGCAAAGTACCACAAAAGGCGTGCAGATGATGGGACCTCGCCAACGGCAGTAGCCTCAACCTCTCCGTTCTCATTAAATGCAATCTCGTGGCTTTTGTGCAGACCAAGATAGAATGCAAGCACAAGGTTACTGACAAAATGGATCAGCGTCCACGTAAGATCCATCATAACCGTAGCACGACTCTTGACGGCCACGGGCGGCGGCGGGGCCTGGCTTGCGCCAGGACCACCAGCACCGATATTGCCCATACCAGGCATGCTGGCGAATAATGCCGAAGGATCAAAGTTCGTGGGAATGTCGCCGCCAGCCTCCATAGACGTGTTCAGTTCCTTTAAAAGCTTGAACAAGGGATCGTTGGCAAACTCCGGCGACACATCGTCCTCAATGTCAAGTTGACTTTGCTGCTCTTGACGTACAATCTCAATGATATCACTTTCGGGGTCTTCATGAATCAAATTGATATCATCAGTAGAGATTCCTGAAGTAGGCTCTGGTACGGCCGGCTTTACCTGCGGGACATCATGCTCTATACAGTTAAGCGTTAGCAAATACACAAAGAATCAGCTGGAATGTGTGTTAAAGTACCTTTATAGTCACGACTGGCATCATCCGGGAGGGCAGTCTTTGTGATCTGCTCAAGACGGTTGCGGGCGCCATTCTTAATACGCGCCTGTCGGCGTTCTCTCAATTCTTGTGCGGTAGGCATTATTGACTTGTATTGGTATATATTTCTTTTTGCAGCTAAAAAGTGCAAGATCATCAAGCGCCGGTGCTGAAAATTGAGACGAACTGATTCAAAATAAGGTGTTGATATGTCATAACTTACGTGTTAATTATGTGTGAATTTGTCAGAACTTATACAATAAGAATAATGAAACGCAAATATAGGTCACATGATTATGTCATCTCAACCTTATTTTCCCAGTCGTCTCTTCAAAGTTCCGAGGATAAATAAACTCAAAGTTCATGGCGACAAAGTCCTTATGAAAGTTTTTTAAAACATGGAGACTGGTCAATTTATGTTGCTTTTGATCTTGTCTTTTTTTTTTCTCTCTCCTTTCTCTTCATCTTGAATATAAATTCCCAACGGTATTGAAAAAGCGCTTAACCATCATGCCTACAGCGTTGAAAAAGTCGGCGGCTACTACAAAGTTGCTTGCCCACTATGCGCGATTTCCGCCTACGGCGCTGTCTCTGGCGCAGATGGCACAGTTCGGACGAAAGCCTACAACGGCAACGGTATTCCGCGCGTCACAATTCATGGCCGACGAGCTGCCTGTGCGATTAGCACACAAAGTGCACGAGCTGGAGAATTTGCCGGAACCTCTAGCACAGACTCAAAGTATTCAGCGCGTGCTTAGTTGGTATGTGCAATCATTTGAGGATATTACTAAAATGGTTAAGTACGTAAAGGAAAATATTCCAACCGATGTAAAGACTGAGCTATTGGAGTCGTCCAGTCAAAGCTTGGCTATCCCGAGCAGTCTTGACCCAGATCTAGCTGCGGAGCAGTATCTCATTCGACGGAAACACGCCGAGGCGAGCAAGCTGAGCTCAGAGCAAGACAAACCAGAAAAATCAATCTTGGGATCAATACGTGACCGAATTTTAAATGGGCTAACATCACCACTCGCCAAATACGACGGCGACCAGCGCTGGCCACGCGAAGTCTATGATTATCTTACGCTTTTTTCGGAGTGCCTCACAAGCGTGCGGAAAAGACACGATGCCGTTGTCACGACGATGGCCCAGGGCATTCGCGACTACGGCACAACCTTACAGGGCACCAACAAGGACAAGTATAGCACTGAGGTGTTTGAGCAAGATATTCAAAGCTTTTTGGATCGCTTTTTTATGTCGCGCATTGGTATCCGTATGCTTATTGGCCAACAACTTGCGCTCATGGAAGGTAAGTTTGCCAAGGACTATGTCGGTATCATCTGCACCCATACCAATATTAAGGAAACCATTGGGCATGCAACACAACTTGCGCAGCAGATCTGCGAGGACTGGTACGGAATGTACGAAGCGCCCAAGGTCATTATAGAATGCAACGAGAACTTGCGATACATGTACATCCCCGCACACCTCTCGCATATGATTTTTGAGGTGGTCAAGAACTCGCTGCGTGCAGTTGTGGAGCGATATGGTACTGATCTCGAGGCCTCTAAATACCCGCCCATCACAATTGTCGTTGGCGACGGTTCTGAGGACTTTACCATTCGTATTAGTGACAAGGGCGGCGGCATCCCGCGCTCTGTGCAAAAGCGCGTTTGGTTATACAACTACACCACTGTAAAGGACGCGCCTGATATTGACCCCGAGTTTTCCGAGCCCATGATGAATGCGCCCATGGCGGGCTTTGGTTACGGTCTGCCCATAACTCGCCTTTATGCGCGGTACTTTGGTGGTGATGTCATCCTGCAAAGTATTGAAGGATATGGCACTGATGTCTATATGCATTTAAACAAACTTAGCACTAGAGAGCTTATCTATTAAATTGTAGTATAAAGCAATCAACTTATTATTATTATTAATTTATTTTTTGGTTCATTTGTCAATATTAATTGCCACTAGTCAAACAACTGCTCAATGATTACATCAAGCAAGGTGTAAACCAAATGGGCATTCAAAATCTCGTTTTGAAACATGCCAAACACATGTGTCGAAGCATAGCGCGAGCTAGACCCGCCCACAATCTTTATAGATGCATCACGGATGAGTCCATGCACAATGACCTCGGCGTCATGCTTGCATTTAAGTTTTTCCGAGTTGGTGCGCACGGGTGACGGCCCCTTCATCTTACCCTCGGGCCAAATTGAGTCGGTAATTTTTTGAATCAGGTTGGTAATATTCTGCTCATTGGCCAAACCGGCAACCGACTCGCGAATCTTCTTCTCAATAGTGCCACCAAGAATCTGTTGCACAACCACCACGACGGCACGTCCGCGCAACCAGTTGTTGCCACGGTCAAACCCAAAAACTTGAATAAAAAGATCGCAAATGGGTTGGATAAACGGCCGGGCCAGATCAAGTTCAGCTTCAGCATCAATATCAGAAGTAATGCTTTTGCGCAAATCAATCTCCTCTGTATCGCCGTCGTTGAGAGAGCTGGTTTCAGTGCTTGCATTGCTGGAAAGTGAATCGAGGGAAAATGTCTCTGAGGAAAGAAATAAGCGAAATGACTTACTTCGACAGACATCGGGCATTTTCAATAATTCACGTAAATAGTTTTGCAGAGCAATTTTCCGAGCATCTACAAACGACTTGTGCTGAAACTTGAGCACAACGCCCTTTTTGGGAAAGTCGAGTTTCCTAACCTGGGGGAACCGCGTGCGCAAATGCTGGTGTAATTGGAAAAATTGGCTATACCGTCTGGCCACAACCCAACCTGCCGAAACACTACCATCTGAGGCAAGACGTTCAACCTCAATGATATAGAGCATGTAATGACCACCTTGATCAGAAGAGCTCATGTATGAGCGGATCTGGATGTTGGAACGACCAAACAAACTGTTATCACTTTCTTGCACAATATACTGTTGACGTTGTAGTTCTTTCCGTTGAATTTCCTTCTCGAGGCTCGCCTTGGACTTTCGCAAAATGCGCAGATTGCCAATATTGTTGGTAAGCTCGGCCTTGTGCAGAAGAGGCTCGAGAACCGCCTCTTGTCTATACAAAACATCAATCTCTGACGATAGAATACTGATAGCTTCAGTCAACGACAGGTCTCCAGGTGCCGCCAAGTGTAATTCATCTCCTTCAGTTGAAGCACCATCGCCCTCACTATCTTCATTGTCATCTTCCTCCGAATCGGTTTCACTATCAGACTCAAAAAGAGGCTTGTAATTATCCTTTTTAGGCTTTTCCTCATCGTCCAAAAACACGTTAGGCTTGCTATTAACTGGTGTGCTTTCCATGATGTTATTGAAAGCCTCTTCTACCGCAGCCACTGCCTTGAAGGTATCTTCAGGCTCCTGATAATCAATACTATCAAGTTGCAATGCATCAACACTACTCTTTGTAGCACTAGGCGAGTTGTTGGAAGCACTGGAAACAGTACGATCAGATGCAAGAAACTTTAAGAATAGATCTGACTTTTTAAAGTTGACCAGATCCCGAACCTTCATGGTTTTATACACAGATGCTTGTGTTTGAAGAATAGCGTTTCTGGCTTTGATATACTGCTCAGGGGACTGTTTCTTTGATTTTACAAACATAGCAACAGCTTTTTCGTTTTCAGCGGAGATGTAAGGCATTCTGCCGTTGAAGTAGGTCTTGTATATTTGTGCAATATCGTTCTCGTTAATTGTAGTTGTTGTGGTATCGTTGGTATCATTATCATTAATATCGTCTTCTAAGGGGTTTCGTAAACTGTTGACAGTCAGCCAGAATTGGACCAACATTGTGCGGCGGCTTTGATCCATATACTCCATAAAGTAGACAGCACAGGCAGGGTCATTTAGAATATCCTTCAAAGTATAGTCCTCTCTTGGGTCCTTGGTATTGATCCCACTTAACTTGAGATCGGCTGTTGATCTCCTTTCCAATTGCTGTCCTGATATCTTTGCAATCTGGCGGTCAATCATATTTTTGGCAGTTTGTAGCCGGGAGACGTAAACAGGATTGTTGCCCTGCTTGACGCTTCGTTTAAGCTGGACTGACATATAATATCGGGCCTGGCGCGCCTCGGGTAGAGTGCGGATCTTGTTGATATCGCGGATAAACTTTTCGTATGCACCTTGGTCGGCAGTAGGACTAAGCCTGATGGTCACTGACTTACTGCCATTAGCATTACCGGTGGCATGTTCATTGAGGGCCTTCATAAGTTTTTCGACTTTTTGACGGTCCTGCAAAGTAGGTCCAGCAGTATTGACAATCATTTGGTTCCAAAAGTCAGAGTCCGAAAACATTGACAAGACGGGAAAAAGCACCGAGCAGGCAAGAATATCTCGAGAAAGATGATTCACTACGATAGAGCTGGACGAAGTGCCCAGCAAAAGCGGAATGAACCGGTCTACGAGATTACGCAGCCATCCTTTACGGTAGTCAGCGTATCGATAGTGCTTAAGTGCGACAGATGGATGAAGTCGGCCGTGACAGTACTGGCCAGCAACAGCGTACTGAAACTCCTTGTTATCAGTGAGATCACGCCCCATTGAGCGCTCCCGAACGGCGGTTTCAGCAGCAACAAAATTGTGAAAATGGTCCGTAACTATCGGCATCATTTTAGTCACGAGCATGTCCGACCATTCAATATCTTTCATTCGCATACTGAGCATAATCAGTGCATGCCTGATCGTGCTGTCAACTTGCATCGGGAACTCTTGATTTTGCGAAATCCCCTGAAACCAAGATGATACAAAGTCCCGAATTATATACTCAATCAGCTGGTCAATTGCCGTTGAAACAAGAAAGGATTGGGGGTACACTGCCTCGGGGACAGTGGTATTTTCTGTGTTTTTAGAACTGGCGCTCCATTTTCTAGTAAACGCCAGCGGCACAAGTGTTTGCTTCAAGGATTTTTTCTTTTTTTTAATATTGTCAGCGTTAGGTGCCCATAGAGCCACGAATCCGAAGGCTACTAGTGCGGTCGAAACGCCGGCCCACAATATCAGGGCGCGCCAAAAAATAAGGGAGAGTAGCTCGCGGACGACGTACATGCTGGCGGCGGCCCCAAGGGCCACCAGAACAACAGCCTCAATAGATATTTGCTGGCCCAGGACAGTAATTGGCTTAGGCATAGTAAATTATCCCTGAGACGAGGTGGTGTGGTTAATTGAGGTGAGTTTTGATGTGTGTATATATATTTGTATATATTCTTTGGATAGGGTCCTAAAAGTATTGGAAACCCGAGATAGTCGGATTTGTGCTTGTTTGTTAAAGGCGTGGGTGCCCTAACCTCAGCCTTTAGAGTAATTTTTTAATTTTATGTGGGTTCATACTTTCCCCAGGACCCGACTTTTTTTACTAAAGAATTTAAAAAATCATCTCCATCAGCTTTACTGAAATGAGCCATTTGTCGTCGGAACAAGCTGAAAAACATATAAAGAATCTCGGAAAGGCTCAGGGTCTAATCGACCGGGACAGTCACAGCTATGAGGGCTACAACTTGCTTGTTGCTACACTCCAAGCAATGGGTCAGCCCATGGCAGAAGAGCTGCAGAACGTCCGAACATCAATGGCGTCTATTCTGCTATTGTCTGAGCAACAGTGGATTGATTGGACCGAAGACGAAAATATACCAACTGAGTTGATTCCTGTTATCTACAAGGAGTCTGTAAAGTATTTTCCGTCAGTCACGCTCTGGAAACGCTACACTGAGTACCTGGTGCAAAGATTTGACGAAGGCGATATTGATCACAAAGCGGTTTTAGAGGAATTGGCGACTGGTGCATATCTCACCAGCTACCGGATTCCTAATAGCCATCTGGTTTGGAATATTTACCGGGATTTCATTGCGCGTGGGCTAGAGGACCCTGAAAAAAAGGACGACAGTATCAGTCAGCTTAAGCTTTTGTACCAGGCGCGCCTGGGAGTTCCGCATTCAACCCTCTCGGAAACGTTCTCCGACTACTCAACTTTTATCACTACCTACGACAATGCCAACTACGAGACTGAACTTGTCAAGGCCAATAAAATTTACTCAGCGGCTCTCAAGACGCTGGAAGTGCGAGACACATGGGAAATTTCTATCAAGGAAAACGACTCGCTTGAAAACTACGCGGCGTATATTCAGTGGGAGCTCTCGCAGCCAAAAAAGTACCAGGAGTCAAAGCTGGTGATGGCACTTTACGAACGCGTGCTGGAAAAATACCCAACAAGCTTTGCTGCCATTTGGGACGATTATATTTTATACATGTCGCTGATGGGTGTTAGCACTACAGAAGTTCTCGATTTGCTCCGACGAGCGACCAGAGCTTGCCCAAAATCAGGAGATTTGTGGGGACACAAGATCCGACTACTCCAGATTTTGCGTGATTCACCGGAGGACATTGACTACGTGAAAGAGAGTGTCGACAACATTGGATTTTTCAAAAAACCTGAAAACTACAAAGAATGGAAGAAGGTTGAGATTCCATGGCTGCATTTTTTGAGACGGCATTTTACCGACAGTAGCGATGAAAAAAGACTTGAGGAGTTTGTTTTGGAGGCAGAAGTTGCATTTACGCGCGCCATCTCGCAGGGCAAGGATGACACTGATTTTGAGCTTGAAAAGTTTTTGATTAGTGAGTGGACACTTTTAGAAGATAAGGATCAAGCCCGCACGATCTGGAACCGAGTTAGCAAGTACCATGGTGACCTGGCTGAGTTTTGGATTCAGTGGGCACATTGGGAGAAAGCGCACGGCGACTATCAAGGAGTTGTTGATGTTTTCACAAAGGCTCTGACAAGAAATAACATTGACTGGGTTGAGCGCGTGTTGCAAGAGTTTACGGACTACGAAAATGCCCATGGCACATTTTACTCAATTCAGCAAGCGCTAGCACTATGCAGAGGCAGACTGAAGTACTATCAGGCCCAGCGACAAACGGTTTACGATGACAGCAACAAACGCGCTTATGAAGAGTTTAAGCCAGTTGAAGTTATTGAATCGCGACCACTCAAGACTCAAAAGATGGACGTGGACCAACCCACTGAGCTAACAGTAAATATTGAGTCGACTGTTTCAACCACTACGCCATTCAACAATGCACCCAAGCCCCGTGATAGAGAACACAATACGGTTATTGTCTCAAATATTCACAACATTTCAAAAGAGGACTTGCAGAAATTCTTTGCCGAGTGCGGCGAAATTCTTGAGATTACCATCAACAATGGAATTGCCACTATTGAGTTCAAGACCGATGAGGGTAGGCTCGCTGCCTTGACCAAGCATTTGAAGGATATTAATGGCACACAAATCACTGTGCATTCTGGCCAGTCCACCACACTATGGGTGACTAACTTCCCACCCTCGGAGACTGAAGCGTCTTTGAGAAAGCTTTTTAGTGATTTTGGTTCCGTTTTATCAATCAGGTTCCCCTCGCTCAAGTTCAACACACACCGACGGTTTTGCTACGTTCAGTTTGCCTCGGCCGAGGAGGCTCTACAAGCTCAGCAAGCCTTGAATGGAAAGAGCTTAACTTCCAGCTCAGATCAAAAGTCATTTGACCTGGTGGTCAAGATCTCCGATCCATCGCAAAAGAAGGAACGCACAGGCGCAGTGTACGAAGACCGCGAGCTTTTTGTCAAGGGAATTGATTTTGAAAAAGTCACCGAGGCTAAGCTCCGCGAGCTCTTTGAGCCCTTTGGGCCCATTGAGCGTATCAAGTTGCCGCTAAGCAAGACAAACGAGCGTAAAGGCCGCCTGCATGATGGGTACAGTTTTATTGTGGTAAAGGACGCCGAAGCCGCCTCACGCGCGGTGACGGCACTGAACGGAATGGAATTTGAAAAACGCACCATCCACGTTTCGATTGCAGCAAAGAACACCAACAAACCGATTTCCAAGGTGGTTGCTGCCGGCAACGATGACACACCGGCGGATTCCGAGAGCATCAAGGCGCGCACCGTTGAGGTATCGAACCTTGCTGATACGATCAACGACACGCAGGTAAGCGATCTTTTTGCAAAGTACGGCACAGTCAAGCGAGTAGTGCTACGGCCCGAGGCGGGCACCGCCAGCGTTGAGTTCACACAGGTGCAGGACGCGGGTAAAGCGGCGCTGGCGCTGGACGGGCACGAGCTTGGGGGCCAAGCGCTGCGCGTTGTATCACGTGGAGAGACCAAATCAAGTACCATGTTTGTCCCCAGGACCACCATGCGCCGGGCGCCGCTGCGCAAACGTCGCATTTAGAAGGGGAAAGCACTGAGTTTCCCAAGTCATCACCATGGGCTTGATTTTGTTTGGTTGTTGTTGTTGTTGTTGTTGTTAATCATAGTAGTTATTTTTGGTAGTCTCTGCTTATTTATTTTTTTTCATTTTTAATGTTGGATTGGCCCCTCCTTTTGCGTTGACAATATTAAACTTTGTTGAGGTTGCCCCGCGTTGATTTGTATGTGAAAAAAAAAAAGTTTTTTTAGGCGGGGCTCATTCAGTGAGAAACCCCCTGTAAGGCAAAAAAAACGGTTGCTAATTCCCCTGTAAATGAAAATAAAACGTCAATTCGCAGTAACAAAGTCGTGTTTTTTATGACTAACAGATGCACTGGGTAGACAGCAGTGATAAGCAAACGTTATAACTACGGTTTGTGCTTGTGGTAAAGCTCTGTGATGCCAGATCAAGCCGATTTTACAAAGAGTAAGCGTTGTTGTTTTTTCAGTCATTTGCAGTAGCAAAAGAATTGTAATCTGTGTTACGACTGCTGATAATGACATTGTTATCATTGTTATAATAATAAAACTAAACAACAACATTGAAATAAATCAACTACCAATTCTGCCAAACATCACCATCAGTCTCTCGTTTTTCATGTTCACGTAGCACCACGTTTCAACACACCCCGGATTGTTGTTTTTTGTGCGTCAACAAAAGATTGAAACAATAGAAAACAAAAACCTGAATACACGATAACATGTAACCATAATGATAACTGATAACACCAATACAAAACAAAAAATAACAACTGTTTGCCAAAACTCAACAATTTTGAGGGGACAACAGTGAGCCATGAGCCATGAGGGTTTATGACCACACACAAAAAAACAAAAAAAATTGACAACAACCTGACACCAGAAAATCTCATTATGTGCACATCATCAAAGTAAGGTGGCTACAACTGATGGCCCTACTGCTGGCGAAAGTCGCGGCCTCTTTATCTTCCATCAGCATCGCCTCCCTGGTATATAAAGGGACGGCCTGCTCACCAGCAGCGTCTTATCCACCATCCACAAGGCTCCAGTAACCAGCGCTCCCCCTTTAACTATCCATATTCTGCATATACTGCTCCCTTAACTATTCATACTTTGCATATCCCACTTCCCGCCTTGCCCCTTCTACCATGAGCCAAGTTCTTATTACACCCACATCCACAACCGTACCCACGGCCGCAGCCGCGCGCCAGACGGTTGAAAAAAAGCCCGTCAACTTCTCAAACATCCTGCTCGGCGCGGGACTCAACCTGGCGGAAGTGACCACCTTGGGCCAGCCGCTCGAGGTGGTTAAAACCACCATGGCGGCCAACCGCGCCGACACCTTTGCCGACAGCATCCGCCGGATCTGGCAGCGGGGCGGTGCCCTCGGCTTCTACCAGGGCCTAATGCCCTGGGCCTGGATCGAGGCCTCCACCAAGGGCGCCGTCTTACTTTTTGTTTCCGCGGAAGCCGAGTACGCGGCCAAAACGCAGCTGGGCCTCGGCAACTTTGGGGCCGGCATCACGGGCGGCATGGTCGGCGGCCTCGCGCAGGCCTACCTCACCGTGGGGTTCTGCACCTGCATGAAGACCGTCGAGATCACGCGCCACAAGACCATTGCGGCGGGCACCAGCGCCAAGATCCCCTCGACGTTTGACGTCTTCCGCGACATCTACCGCCAGGAGGGCATCCGCGGCATCAACAAGGGCGTCAACGCCGTGGCCATCCGCCAGTGCACCAACTGGGGCTCACGCTTCGGCTTTGCGCGCCTGAGCGAGGAGGGGCTCCGCCGCATCACAGGCAAGACGGCCGACGCGCCGCTCAACTTTGTCGAGAAGATTGCGGCCTCCGTCGTGGGCGGCGCGCTCTCGGCGTGGAACCAGCCCATTGAGGTCGTGCGCGTGGAAATGCAGTCCAAGACCGTGGACCCCAACCGCCCTGCCAACCTCACCGTGACGACGGCGTTGAAGTACATTTACGAGACTAACGGTATCCGGGGCCTTTACCGCGGTGTGGCCCCGCGCATTGGTCTTGGTGTGTGGCAGACTGTTTTCATGGTCGGGCTGGGCGACCGCGCCAAGGAGTACTTCAACAGTCGCCAGAAAAAGTAAAAAGAAAGAAAAAAAAAAGGATCCATAATGAGAATAGATAGAATATAGTTTGTTTACATGATGTAAAATGATATAAGATAATATGAAATGATATGAAATGATACGAAATGATACGAAATGATATTGTTAAATTCTAGATACCCAGTTAATTGTGAAAAAAAAAAAAATGATATGTTTCTATAAAACCTTGTCGAAAGATGGCTATTAATAAGAATAGTAATAATGCTCAAACCCCTTGTCGAGACTTTCTTTTTCTAATGCCCTCCCAGCTTACAATGGTAAAATCTTCTTTTTGGGCTGATTCTTGTGCTTATCGCCGCCAAGTCGGTCATACAGATAGAGACCGAAAAACGTGAGCAAAATGCCCCAGCCTTGGAGCGCATTAACCTGCTGGCCAAACCAAACAATTGAAAAGGAAACCACAACAATACGCTTGACGAGACTGGCAACCGAGTATGTTACGGGCGAGACCATTCCCAGCACCTGGAACGCCAACAGGTTTTGCAAGAAATGCGAGAGTCCATTGAGCACAAAATACACCAGCAAGCAGAGTCCACTGGTGCCGGCCGTTGTAGCGGCGACAGCGGTTGCTGTGGCGGCCACCGGGTCCGTCAGATCAGGCACCCCAAAGTACTTTCCGGTTTGGTTAAAATAGTCGCTGCCGAGCGTCACGCCCTCACTAAACAGCCAGATGGGGAAGGTAAAGACAAACGCTAAACTTGAGCAATAGCAGAGAATATTCAACTTGTCGATTTTGGGCGGCGCGTTTCCACCCTCTCCCGCCACGCTGTTGTTTTCCTGGCGATAAGTCAGCAGCTTTTTCGAGTAAATGTTTTGCGACACGAAAATGAGCGCGGCAATCAGCGCAAATAGAATGCCGTTCATCTGCGACGAGAATTGCGTCGAGCAAGTCATGACCACGCCCGTGACCAGTGGTACCAACGACAGATACGTACGTGCCTCATACTGCACGCCAAACACAAATCGGTATGCTGCCACCGTGAAAAGCGGCGATAGGGCCTTGATTGTGTGCACCAGCGACACGGGGATCTGAGACGTTGCCTTGTGAGAGAAGATGTGTCCAAATAGTTGAAAAATTCCCATTGGAAGCGTTGACATGATGATTTCCTTTGTAGGGTACCGGAACCCTCTATGCGAAACAGTGCCCTTGGGCAGGGCACTGAACACTGCGTGTGAGTTTTGCGCAAGGGTGATTGTGGCCACGCCAAAGCACACCGCCAGCAAAAACTGGACGAGCGAAAGACTCACGGGGTAGGGGAACTGCGTCAAGATCGTCTTGGTGAGCGTGTTGGAAAAGGCACTCGTGGCGTACCAGCCCAAACACATGAATACGAGCGGCACACTAATGGGTGCTTTCAGTTGATCAAGTTTGATATTTTCCGTAAATGACTTGGTCCGCTTGCGCGTTCCTGCACCGCTGCTTGCCGTGGCACCACTGCTGCTGTTGTAATAACCGCTGCTTTTGAGGTCATGGCGCTGCCGACTGCTGCTTGCAGGTGTAAACAGGGCCGTGCGATCACCGCTCACAAACGAAACCGGAAAGGGTTTTAGGGCGCCGCTCTCTAAATTCTTTGTACTATTGTTGCTACTGCTAATGCTGCTGCTGTTGCTATGGGCATTGCCATTCTCTTTCTCATTTACCACAGCACTGCTACTAGAGCCAGCAGGGTTGCTGCTTAGGCTAAGGATCTCCTTTTTGGCAAACAGGTTATCATTAGTCGCAGGATTGGCTGTAGTTGTAGCCATAGTGTGTGTATCAACAGATGGGTTTGGTCGTGATGATACCAAATAGAAAGAAAAAAATTAAAAAAGTTAAAAATTAAAAATTTGAAAATTTAAAAAAAATATATATTTAGAAATAACAACAAAGCCTTCTATCACCACAAGATAACCGCTTCAGTCAAGATTTCAACAAAAAAAAAAAAAAAAAAAAAAATATTAGGTAAGGTTTTGGTTAATTTTTGGCATTTTTTTTTTTTTTTTTTTTTTAATTTTTATTTTAAATAAA
>Ga0160505_100246_pt1 | contig 37321 bp, 24 predicted proteins | sample DIDeMG_FD_108225 | JGI IMG/M metagenome (GOLD analysis project Ga0160505, IMG submission 108225) | Enriched chicken feces microbial communities from UW Madison campus, WI, USA - DID2874_E49_Stillage MG | ecosystem: Host-associated > Birds > Digestive system > Large intestine > Fecal ... | reverse complement strand
CATCTAATCCGAAAAGAAACTCTTTGGATGGAGCATACTTGTCCGGGGTGTTTCCGCTTTGGCGAACATTTCGATTACGCACAAAACGAGTGGAGCTCTCCACCTCAAAAACTGTTGTGCTTTGAATTGGATCTCTTCTAAACTCGTTTTTAGCATATCTCCCCACAGAGTGCTCTGGAGCATTCTTTTGCTGTTGAGCTTTCTGCTGATGTGGTTTTTGCTGCTGACCTCTCTGCTTTTCTCTGATATCAATATTTGCATGTTGAATGTTCGTTTTGTATCTCGTTATTGCTTGATTGCTCACCACTTGTTTTGCCTGCGGTCTTCTTGAAGGTGCATCCACAACATTTGGCGTTCGATTTGAATGGGGAGATACAAGCTTTCTGCGCTTGAGACTGGTCAGATAACGTCTGCTGTACCTGCGTTTTCTACTATGCTGAGGAATGTTAGTCAGGTCTCTCAATTCAGCATTATAGGACTTGGGAGTCGTTGAGCGAGCATGACGAGCTTTGGAATGCACTCTTTTGGACCCAGAGCCGTTACTCTGGTGTTTTGGACCACTGGCAAACATGTGGTCTATGCGGTCTTCCTCGTGTGCGGAGTCTGACTCCACATCCACAAAACTCAGATACGGATCGATCCTTGAAACCAGGAACGTTGGAGTCAAGTCATCACGAACATTGTCGGAGAAGACTTCCTCCACGAAGTCACTTTCAGAATCAGAGCTGGAGCTGACCTCGGTGAAACTCGGGGTTAAGTCGGTGATTGACTTCTGAATCAACTGCTGATGATTTGGAGTATATTCCTCTCCTGATTGGTTTTCATCTATGAAAGAGTTGAGTTCTTTTTGTAATTCATCTGACTGAGCCGAATTGGATCCATACTTCTTGATTGCAAGACCCCTGCGTGGCTCCAAGACCCTGATTCTTTTCTTGGGTCTCCTCACTTGCTTGGTGTCCTTGAAAATATCAAGTCTTCTGGCTGATTCAGGAAGCACACCACGCAAAATACGACTGAGTTTTCTATATCTCCCGCCAATCTTAATCAATTGCTCTTCTTCGCTGGATTCGTCTCCACTTTCCGCAGAGATGTCAGCGTCTTTTCCTTCGTCATTCTCGTAAAAATTTCTTGTGTTTTTGTCTGCATCGTCATAATCAGGCAAAGAAGAGCTGATTAAACCTTCGTAAGGGATAAGTTGTTCGTCTTCATCCTCGTCATCCTCTTTCCCATCCGATTCGTACTCATCCTCTTCGGCATTTTGCGACATTTGCTCTATAACATCTCTGCTGGATACTTCTGAGTCGCCTGATAACGCCAAAAGCTTGCTCATTCCCAAATGCGCATAGAAATTCTTAGACTTGTAGCGGTCTTCGTCTGGATATCGTTTTTTTCTTCTCAAGTAGAGCTGATTGAGCGCTTTGACAACCTTCGTAACATCCTCGTCGTCGTTAAACATCTCATTGATGCTGTCTACCGTACAGATTCCAAGCCAGTCTGCCTGGTCGGCGATATATGGATGACGACTGGCGAACGTTCGCTTCCGTAGACTTCTGGTAGATGCTCTCAGTAAAGGGACCGGATTTCCGTCAATGACAGGTATTTCGTGTCGTAGAGGAGACGACTCAATCTCGATATGCTTCGGTAGAAAAGTTTCAAGGACGTTCTCTTGATGGTGCGGAAGTTGAGAGTCCAAGTTAGAATCGCTTCCTATTGATTGTTCTTGTACTAACGTTTGCTCAGGCACCCTCAGCTGTTCTAAATGTACAATTTGTTCTGAATGTGGTATTTGCGTTTCCACAAGTTCATGTCCAACGGAAACCTCAATATCCAGCTTCTCTATGTCATTGTAAAGTTCCTCCATGGGGGTTCCACGAGCCTCGGCCCGTATACGACACTTGCTGGCCTCTGAGAGAATCGAAAACACCTCTCGTAGCTGGTCTTTGTTGATCCATTCTGGAGACAACGGCGGGAGCGAGTTGTCGCCGTCTGAATCTGAGACGTAAGTCATAGATTGTTCGATGCAGTGTGGTGGTTTAGAATGTCATGAAATACTGGAAAAAAAATCTCAAGATGCTTCTTTGTGGTTGTTGGTAAATAAATCAACTTTTAACTGGACCGGCTTGTTTTTGTGGCGCCAGATACCTAGAGTGATTGTAGGAGTTGGAAAGAGTAGGAGGTTGTAGTGCAGGAATCGTGTTGATGTGATCGCGTCTGATCACTTAAACACCTGAAGGTTTCAAACTTTTAAACTGCAACAAGGACGTGAAAAGTGGGAAGAAATGGAGTCATAAATGGTAGAATTAATGATTATTTTTTGAAGTTCATCATTCTCGTTGCCGTTTAGAACATTTCCATATTTAGACCACTACAAACACCCGTACCTCAGCTTACCCCATCAACAAACTGCCCTCTGAAAAAGCATCTCAAAAAGAGAATTACATAATAAAAAATTATTTTCTTGATATACCCAACTTTTTAATTTTTATACCTTTCTCAAAATTTCATCAAGTGAATTCTGGGTTGTTTAATTAACCCCACAATCCAAAATTCGTATCACGTGACATCATCACCATCATAATTTTTGAAACACTAAATGTAAAACACACTACTCTCCACATTTCCCACCATGGATAACCGCAGAGTCATAAAAGCGTACCGTGATCGGTCCAGGGAGAAAGTGTTACCCTACCCCACTCGTGGTGGTCTTTTGTCTAGGGTGAAACGATACTTTTCTGCTGGATCACCTCAAGTCACGGAAAAGGTTCAGCAATCTCGTTCAACCACTCAACCCGTACCTGCCAGCGCCAATAAAAGCATACTTCCACGGTTGGAGTCGTTTTCTGTCACAGTCAACGACTCGGTGGCCGAAGGAGACCAAACCACCAACAGGATTCTCTCCAGTTTCTTTCAGGAAAAGGGAGATCGGCCCTTGACTCAGGTTGAGTACGAAGGTGTCATGTCACTCTTGGAGAAATCGAAAGCATCGATCACTTTGCCCCTTCCGGAGTCGCCCGAGAAGCCTACTGCGCCTGATGATGACTCAGAATTGGAGGCACGCCAAAACCACACGTTTGCTCCTTATTCACAGAAGATCTTGAGGAATACAAGCATGCTCGACGCAAACTCCACTTCCTTGGCCACTCCAGACTACAAGCCGGTGTACCACACCTTCAGCGATACGTCTCGCGGCAATACGTCCGTGAAACGGGTGTACCAATTCTCTGGTTTGCCTTCTCCATATAGAACTAGAATTAGAGCTCCTAATTTGAATGCCAGAAGAGCCAAGCGTCTCACGACTGCTACTGGCACCTCGACAGCGTCTGCTGGAGTATCTGAGGGTACCTCTACTGCTGCCTCGATTGCTGGTAGGGAGTTGAATGGCGATAATCAGGATTCTGCTCAAAAACAAATGAGCAATACAGCTAATTCGCTCTTGTCTATATTGGATGGTGGAAACTCCAAAGAGCTGGTGGATTCGACTTCTTCCGTCAAGCTGCTCCATAACCCATTTGCCAGAAGTAAACGGAAGAATCCTATTTCACTGAATCCTCCTTCAAAGAGACATACAACTTTCGGAGCAAATGATATCTCCAAAACAGTTTTACACAGCAAGGTTGACGAGCTAGACGAAAAAATGGACGCAGCCACCACATTTACGTTTGGAAAGCCTGACCTTACGGAGGTGAATGGCAAGAACGTTCAAAACAACTCGGATATCAAGCAATCTGATGACACCAAGAGCGAGTCTAAGATCGATGTAAACGAAACCGACAAAAAAGAAGATACAAACGGTACTCAAAAGCCATTCGGCCTGCTATTCAGCAAAACTGAGACTAATGCTATAGAAAACGGCACTAATGGCGAGTCTAAACCTAGCTTGTTTAACACGACCCTTCCAAAGTTCAATTTCGGCGAAAAATCATCTGAGCAGGAGGCTCCAACTCCCACCACATTCGGATTTTCCAAGAAGGAAGAACCAAAAGCAACCGAAAACGGATCCGCCACCTTTACTTTTGGAAAACCTAAGGTTCCAGAGCCAGCTCCTTCTAACGGTTTCACTTTTGGTCCATCCAAACCTACTGAAAAGCCTGAACCACTCCCCGCATTCAATAAAGTTGGAGGTATAAGCGCGGAGAAACCTGAGGAGAGTTCACTGGAGAAACCACTATTTAGTTTTGGTCTTCTGAAGAAAGAAGAAACCACTCTGGAGAAGCCCCTGTTCGGTTTTGGTGCATCTAAGGCTGACGCTCCAAAGACTCCAGCTTTCAATTTTGGATCTAAAGAGGGAATTGAAGAAGCAAAAGCCCCTGTTTTCAATCTCGGTTCTAAACCAGCAAATGAAGATACGAAAGCTTCAGCCTTCAATTTCGGTAATAAACCAGCAACTGAGGAAACGAAGGTACCGAAATTTGGTTTTGGTTCGAAATCATCAACTGAAGAAACAAAGGTCCCAACGTTTGATTTTGGTTCGAAACCATCGGCTGAAGCATCGGGGGCCCCAACATTTGGTTTTGGTTCTAAAGCTGGAACTGAAGCCGCTAAAACTCCAGCATTTAACTTTGGTTCTCAGCCGACGAAGAACACGGACTCCAACTCGTCCAAGGATGTAAAGCCAGCTTTCTCTTTCGGGAATTTCGACTCCAAGTCCCCTGCTTTCTCATTCGGCAAGCCATCTGTTGCATCATTAGACACGCCTGAGACGAAAGGTACTCATGAAGTTTCGGAAAGCAATGGCAATGCAAATAAAGGATCACCTTCAGCTATATCGGATGTGTCGTTCACTTTCCCTCCCGTCAAGGTTATAACTGGTGAGGTAGATGAGGCCAAGGTTGAAGAGTTCAAGTCACTTTTCAAGTTTTAATTGAACCTTCGTGTTTTAAGGCTAACAGAGTTTGATGATCAGTTTTCATTCTCCAAATTTGACTATCGCGGTTCGCAGTTCTGATACTTCTCGGTTTTCGGTTCTGAGATCATCGCTTTACGAGTGTCATCGACCTTCCGCCACAATCGCATTGAAATGGTCCCTACATGGCCATTTGTATACTAATACAGGATGTAGTAACATATTGATTGTGGATTCACTTATTTTCTTCTCTTTTGTGCCTTTAGTTATCCATCGCACTTTCACCTTATTGTCACCCATTCTCCTCGTATATTCGTAATATCGCGACACCTCAATATTTAAATTGTCACCTATCAAGTATATATCTCAATTCCAAATACACAGATCCAAATGACACAACTCACCTCGGTATTATTGGTTGGAGGTTCTGGATTCCTTGGGTTACACCTCGTTCAGCAATTCCACGACCGTTGTCCCGGCATCGACATTCACGTTTTTGATATTCGTCCTATTCCAGACCAAATCTCCAAATACTTCACGTTTGATCCCACCAAAATCACCTTTCACAAAGGAGATTTGACTTCGGAATCTGACATCAAGCACGCCATCGATGCCTCCAAGTGTGAGGTTATCGTTCACTCTGCTTCTCCCATTCATGGCATGTCTCAAGACATCTATGAGAAGGTTAATGTTGTCGGCACCAAAGCCCTTCTTAAGGTTGCTAAAACGTCGCCAGTCAAGGCCTTGGTGTACACCTCGTCTGCTGGAGTTATTTTCAATGGCCAGAACGTGTACAATGCCGACGAGAGCTGGCCATACCCTGAAGTACACATGGATGGCTATAATGAAACAAAAGCCATTGCTGAAGAGGCCGTGATGTCTGCCAATGACTCTAGCTCGCTTTTGACAGTGTGTTTGAGACCAGCAGGTATCTTTGGTCCCGGTGACAGACAGCTTGTGCCGGGTTTGAGAACAGCAGCCAGATTGGGTCAATCTAAGTTCCAATTGGGCGATAACAACAACTTGTTCGATTGGACATACGTCGGAAACGTTGCAGATGCTCATGTTTTGGCTGCTCAGAAAGTTTTGGACCCCAAGTATGCCTCGCAACTTGGAGGAGAGACGTTCTTCATCACCAACGATGCACCCACGTACTTCTGGACGTTGGCCAGAACCGTGTGGAAGGCTGACGGCCACATTGACAAATACAACATTGTTTTGAGCCGTCCTGTTGCCATTGCGGCCGGGTACTTATCTCAGTTTTTCTCTAAGCTTCTTAATAAGGAGCCGGGATTGACAGCATTCAGAGCCAAGATCACCTGTGCTACTCGTTACCACGACATCACCAAGGCTAAGACTATTTTGGGATACACTCCGGAGGTTTCGCTTGAGGAGGGTATTAAGCACACCCTCGACTGGATCTACGAGACTCATAAAGACTAGAAACGTGAATTCACAAAGAGAAAGGACACCACGAGAGAAGTGGCCGTCATTACCACAGCTCCACTTATAAATATTTTATGTGAGCTTGAATGCACGGTTGAACCTGGTAGTTAGTAAAAAGTAGATGGAGATGATGTTTCCACTATCACAATAATACGTACTTGTTGCATTTGAAGCGTTGACTAAAACAACCTTAGGCTTAGTGGATTTAAAAATCGACTTCTCGGCCTCTTCCTTCTCGGATTTCACCTCTAGCATCTCATCAGCTTCGTCACTCTGTTCATTTGTCACAGCCATCGAGTCATACATTGCGTCTGCACTATAGAGAAGAATACCCTTATCGTCCTCCACTTCCACGTTCAGAACAACTGACTTGACGCTTACCTTATTGGGATCTTCTTCGTCTTCCTCGGGTTTACGTCCACCCACCGCTTTTTGACCGTCCACCTTCTTGAATGGTAAGTTGCAAGCATTGACGTCGTTGAGCGGGGCACAATCGTTGTAAAGGACAGAAAGAAAGTTGGTGGATGGGTTTCCGGGACATAAAGAATAACACAGTGGATCCATGTGTTGTAGAGCACAGCATTCACAAGCAAGATCGCCAGCCTTGCAATCGTCAAGTTTGGCTAGGACATCATTGCAACATTCGGACAACTTGATTAAATCGTGGGCTTCGCATCTTTCGTAGGGTCTTGGATGGGGGTTCTTGTACGAACCTAATTCAGCGGGACTAGTTACGGCGTAAACTAGCGGTAAGAAGAAAATCCAGAGCATGAGTGTTTGTGGTTGGTTTGATTTCGCAGCCATTTTTCAAGTGAGAGGATAATGCGTATATATGACTGGAGCACGAAGATTGTTCAGAGAACTTTTTTACACTTTTTGATTTTTTTCGAAGATTCAATCAACATAACTTGATTGGAGTATGTCTTGGTTCCTTAGGTGGTGATAACATACCTCCATGAAAATTGGTTAAGTAGTTGAAGCATGTGGATGACATTTGCGGGAAAAAGAAATTAACTTAAAATGCCCAATACTCGACCTTTGGTAAGATAAAAATAGTCACCATGTTGCTAGTACGCTCATAATTCACTTGTTTGTATTCTCATTTACTCATCCATTTATAACTAACCCAATATCAATTCATATCTATCAATTAGCCCTTGCTAACAATCTTGGCCCACTCCTCGGGCGAAACCTCCATCTCCGTGTACGTCTTGGCCAAGTACGCCTCAATCAGCTTCAACGCCTCGATGGTGCCGGCCTTATCGAACTTCTTTGACTCATTGCATGTCTTCTGCAAATGCTCGAGTCTCTTGGTGAGAATCTCCACACGATAGTCGATCCATTCTGGGTAAAACTCATTATATCTCGAGGAATAGTTGACTTCTGGCTTCACTGTCGACAACACAGAGTCTTCGATGGCTAATGGGTCCTTCGCGATAAAAGAAGTCACCTCAGTGATTCTCTCAGTAGCTCCACGGGGCTTGGAGGCCAAATGCTGGATCAAGTGACCCTGCAAAATGGCTGCGTAGCCCTTTCTTGGACCAGGAACACAAGCAATTTCCCCGTTTCCCATACGAAGAAATGTCTCACCGCCAATCATGTTTGTGGTGTCAGACATCATGAGAACACATACGAAAGGTGGAGAGTCGGTGTGCCAGCCAACCACAGCCGGCATACTTTCGCCGCCTTTGGTCTTAAGTGCAATTTCGCTTTGATGGTCAATTCGCTCCTGTTGGGCCCTTTCAGCAGATGTCAAGCTGATGTTTGTATGAGCAATGTCACAATCCATTACGATCTTCAACTCGGTGCCAGCGACCGTTGAGATCAACTCCATGGTCTTGGGGTGGTTCCACGCATCGAAAGTGAACTTCTTCTGCACCTGCTTGTTCTTTCTGACCCAGCCTCTAACGCAACAGTCCACACCAGTAGAGTTGAAAATGGCACGAGCATGTTCGAGCACATTGTTCTTCTCAAGAAGCTCAATCCTCATAATGTCAATTGCTTCATCGGTAAACAAGGGAAATGGGTCAGAAACTCCAATGGGACTGATTTGTTTCTTGCTGGAGAGTCCCAATTCCTCCATGGTCAATCTTCTTGTGTTCTGGAACTTGTGGTTCTCAACCGGTCCACCTGCAATGACTCGTAAATGTTTCTCGGGGTCAAAAGCAATGTGGGAGATGTCTCCGTACTTTGCTTTGAGTTCAAGGAACGTTGGTTCCATAGACTCCTCATACGTTTGTTCTGAAATACATTTGCGGAGATTTCCAGCCTCAATGTCCGCCAACAATTCTGGAGTGGTCAACATTATATCTTTGATTTTTATTTTACAATTATACATTCTTTAAGTGTGAATTAAAGGTGGTATATAAAGTGGAGACTTATCATAGTCGTTATCACGATCGTTATCTGTGCGCCCTATCAACGGGATTTCGCAACCATTGGGGAAATGGAGACTCCACCTTATCGCGCCTTTTAGGCTATGGGTTCCGGAAGTGCGCTAATTGCCTTTTTGACACACCGGATCCCAATCAAGGATTCCGGGATTTCAGACAGCATTCGTTGGTGATGCGACTAGTTGTGAATAGAAAATCTGACTAGGGAGTACTAGGGGACACATTGACATTGATGGAGTGTCTTGACTTGCTCGCTAGTTCATACCGGAACTGGCAAATGTGTCCGTAGATGTAGAGTTTTAGGGTAAGGGCTTGAATGTGGGGCCCTGTAGGTTTCTGTTAATGTATTTCTGTGATTTGATGATGGAGATAGTTTGTCGTGGATTATTCGGGGCCAAGTATGATCTATTTAGGAAGACAGAGCAATATGGATGTTGTCTTTGAAGATAAAGAACCAGTGATAAAGACGTATATCTGGACAAGGTCGGCCCAATTAGAAGAAGATTATCAAGTTGACTTCAGTAGAGATCTGTGAAGATTTTCAGCTCTATAGAAAACACACCGGAAGATTTGGGTTTTGGGAATGTGATTCAATGTGGTGTCAGATCAATGGAAGGGCTTTTAGTAGAAGCAGTCGCTAACAGAACTAATGTTGTAAACAGATATGCTATTGAAATCAACGGTTAGAAGAAAGTACAATTTAAAGGGGTTTAAAGGGGGAAATACCATCACTCTCCTCTAACATTGACAGATTATTCATCCAGAGCTTCTAATTTTCAAGCTTGGGCTCAGGACAATGACTAAGTCTGAACTTAATACTACAGTAATAGAGTGTTTTAGTCATATCTACTCTCTGGTCATTTTGTCAATTTCACATACGTATTGGAAGAAATTACGAGGTTTCTGCAAAATGGTAATATCGCATTATCTGACCAAATGGACGGGATAATGGCATAAAATCTACGGTAGCAACTTATCTTTAATGTTGGACTTCTACATTGTCCTTTATGATATTCTCAAATTTGGTGCTGCATCGCTGGTTTTGTTTTCGTTTCAATGTACCATGCGAATCGTTTCCCCATTTCTGTCTTAGTATACATTTCTTCGGCATAAGGTTCATGAGACCCAGTGTTCTTTACCTGCACTTACTTATCCCCACTGAGAACATGCCAAGCCTAGAACCTAGCACAACGCGAACTAAAGACTGTCACAACGGAGTATCAGCAGACATATGTTCCATCGTGAATCCTATTTCTCCTACCGGTCATTCCAGAAATGTCTTTTCAGCTTCTAGACTCTTCTCTTTTCTCTGTATCATCAACTCTATTCTCTATTATCACCTCTTAGCATCTTCCATCTTTTCCCTATGACCTCATTGTCCCAAAACAGATATATTGGCCTCTACTCAGCCCAAATCCCGACGCGTACTTGAGCCCATACCATTTTAACGTCATTTTCCCTTCAAATTCACGTTAGTTGTAACCTGTAACAGACGAAAATGAAGATTTGGTGCAACATCCATACATCCTCTGCAGTGATCAACCTATCGTCCCACATGCATTCCTCCCGCTATACACTATTTTCGTCCAGGGTTCCCAGGGTTCACCACCAGACGAAAAATTCCGATTGTGCCTAAATATAAATAAACACCTGAGGACTTGTTGGCCCGACTAGACCCCTCATGAATGTCTGCCCGTAAAACGCGCACTCTCTCATAGTGCAGCAGTTTCCACTTCGCGATCTTCTCTGCGCTTGTATTTTTTTCCCCCATTTGTTCCTCGCAGATAGCCACGCTCTCCACAAAGATTTGGCCCCAGAACGCTTATTCCACGCCCCTTTGGCTACCGCGTTCCGTACACAGCCATCCTGTACCCGCACGTTCGTAACCTATTAATTAACCAAGTGGGTACAATTTTCCGCCATAAAAAGCTTGAGCTCCAACGCAATTGGGCGGAATCAGTACGGTGCTACAAACCACACTTGGCCAGGGCCCATGAATTTGGGTGCAACCTTTTCTTTTTACACGAGTTGCCTATGGATATATAAAAAACCATTTTTTTCGGGCGACAAGAACTTTTTTGTTTTGTGTTTTGTGCCAACCTTTTTCTTGACTCAACTTTAGAATGAGACTGGTTTATAGTTTGCTCTCGGCATTGGCCTTCTTTACCCTCGCTCTGGCTAGTCTTCCTGCCATCGAGGTGGTGGGAAACAAGTTTTTTTACTCTAATAACGGGTCTCAGTTCTTGATCCGTGGTGTTGCCTACCAGCAAAACTTTGACAACTCCACCAATGGTGGTTCTGTCGACTATGTGGATCCATTGGCAGATGCCAGTGCTTGTAAACGTGATGTCCAGTTCTTTGCCAAGTCCAACACCAATGTGTTGAGAGTGTACGCCGTGGATCCCGAGAACGATCACGATGAATGTATGAAGACTTTCGAGGATGCCGGAATCTACATCATTGCTGATTTGTCTGAGCCAAGCACTTCTATTAACAGAGACTCACCTGAATGGAACTTGGAGTTGTATGACAGATACACGTCTGTCATTGACATGTTCGCCAACTACTCGAATGTTTTGGGTTTCTTCGCCGGTAACGAGGTGTCGAACAACAAGTCCAACACCGATGCTTCTGCTTTCGTCAAGGCTGCTGTCAGAGACATGAAGAAATACATCAAGGACAAAGGCTGGACCTTCCCTGTTGGATACTCGTCCAACGATGACGAGGACATCAGAGTTGCCATTGCTGACTACTTCTCCTGCGGAAGTCTCGACGAAAGAGCTGACTTTTTCGGTATCAACATGTACGAATGGTGTGGAGACTCTACTTTCAAGACTTCTGGATACGAGGACAGAACCGAGGAGTACAAGAACTTGACCATTCCAGTATTTTTCTCTGAGTACGGTTGTAATGCTGAGAGACCAAGAAAATTCACTGAGATCGGAACAATTTTCAGTGACGAAATGACCGATGTGTGGTCTGGTGGAATTGTCTACATGTACTACGAGGAAGAGAACGATTACGGACTTGTCTCTGTTTCCGGCAACTCCGTCAGCACTTTGGCTGATTACTCGTACTATTCCAAGGAGATGAACTCCATCAGCCCTAACTTGGCTAAATCCTCCGAAGTTGGTGCTGCTTCTACCTCAACTCTTGCTTGTCCAGCTTCTGCCTCTACCTGGAAAGCCAACACCGTGTTGCCTCCAACCCCAGACAAGAACGTTTGTGACTGTGTTGCTGCCTCATTGAAGTGTGTTGTCAGTGATGATGTTAAGAGCAAGGACTACGGTGACTTGTTCGGCAGTGTATGTGGAGACATGGACTGTTCGGCTGTTAGTGGAAACGGTGAGAACGGTACTTACGGTGCCATCTCCTTCTGTTCTGACAAGGAGAAGTTGTCTTACCTCCTCAACAAGTACTACCAGGACAGCGGTGAGCACTCCAGTGCCTGTGATTGGGACGGACTGGCTTCTTTGCAGAGCACCTCTGCTGCAGCCAGCTCTTGTTCTGCTGTTGTCTCTTCTGTCTCGGCCAACGCTGTGGCTACTTCAGACAGCTCCAACTCCTCCGGCTCTTCTGGTTCGTCTTCGGACTCTAGCTCTTCCTCGGACTCGTCTTCGTCGTCCACTTCTTCTAAGAAGAGCAGTGCTAACATTTCTGCTCGTCCATTCTCTATGGGTGAGATGGCCGCTGTCGGAGCTATGGTGATGTGTTTTGTGGGTGGTTTCACTAGTTTCCTCTTGTAAAAAGTGAATATAATTAAAGTTATCGTGTTAATGCTGTTCTATTTAGTTCGTAATCATGAAGATCTCGTTGAGGGCCTTCGCATCCATGACAGAGGCACGCTTCTGTCTGATCCATTTTGCTCTGGCCGACAATCTGGTCGCTATTTTCTCTGGTGCCTTTTCTTTTGGCTTGAGCATGCTTTCTCGGGTCACTTCATTCTTAGAGACTTTATCTTTCTTGTCCTTTTTTTCTTTTTTGTCTATCTTTTCCTTCTTCTCCTTCTTGTCTTTCTTGACCTTCTTGTTCTTCTCAGACTTCTCCTTCTTTTCAGACTTCTCCTTTTTGTCCTTCTTGTCCTTCTTGTCCTTCTTTTCCTTCTTGTCCTTCTTGTCCTTCTTGTCCTTCTTGTCCTTCTTGTCCTTCTTGTCCTTCTTTTCCTTCTTCTCGGACTTCTCAGACTTCTCCTTTCTCAATTTTTTTCTCGACACTACATCTCCCTCAACTTCAGAAAGTCGTCTCTTCCTCTCCTCTTTCATTAAGGTCTTGCACTCCGAATCCCAAGTGGACTTCAAAGTCTCACCCTTGACGAAATGCATACCCCACTTGCCATTGATGATCTTGTCAAGTCTTTGTCTTTCCAACTCATTGGAGATCTGCTCCTCCTTTCCATTAAGTCTTCCTAAGATTCTTTGGAAAACATCAAGTCCAGCACACTCACCACTGTCAAACTCGTCCTTCTTGGTTTTCTTGGCCAATTTGGCCCCTAAACCAGCATTATCCATCTTTATGGAAACCTTCACGTGAGTTGTTGTTGCATGCTCCACAAGACCCAACCCTTCTCCAGGGTTCCAGCCCATTTTCTGGAGGTATTGGTGCCCAAAACGGTCGGTGTTATTGGACCAAGTAGTGTTTCTAGGATCTAGTCCGAATCTTTGCTTAACCTTAGTGCCTGCCAACCCCATTTTGTTTTGATGAGAATGTAACAAACGAAAAAAGGAAAAATAGTGAAGTTATGCGATGGGCCCTGCACACTTCGATAAGAAACTTTGTGTAGGTTTTAGGTGAAGGACTAAGCATGAGATAGCGAGAACACTCAAAAACCACTAAAAAATCTCAATTGAGTCAAAACTCTCATGAGAGCAGTACTTACATTTCTAGCATATCTTCCTTTTAGTATCCAAAAATGTACTGCCATCTATCCGTGGCCAAATATCCGCTGGTCTCAAGTTTGACAATACACTGGCTTTCTATAAGCCACTTCATACTATCGTAGTAGTCTCTCAAACTGAGCACCGGCTGGACTTTATTGTAAAGTTGCATGTCTGCAATTCCCGGCTTGAAAACGACATAATAAAGCAACGTCGTTACTATTTTCGTCCAGAGCTGTTTGTTGACCAGACAATCTAATTGTATCCAGATAGGTTGACATGGTCCATGGTAAGGAACTGGTTTTGATGCAACCTGAATTTTGTCGACGACTTCATAATTACATTTAACCACAATGTCACAAGCAATTTGTTCCTTATCAATCAATCTCGATTCGTAGTTCTCGAAACGAAATGCTCGATCGATTCTAATAAGTTGAACTGAGTTGGCTGATACCAACTCAAGAAGTGACGCGATTTGCCCTGGCATAATACCTTGGGAAATGATGAGGCCCTTATTAACCTTCGAGATAGAGCAGAGTGATGCTTTGAAAGCAGAGGCTTGATGAAAGAACTTGGGTGTGAGTACCTTCAGTATCAAGGTATTCTTGAACTTGTCACCAACGAGAAATTTGTTGTCGGAATTCACCGACACATATGATATTTCACGATCACGCAGCAAAGCATTGCAAGCTTCTCTGACCAATGGCTCTCCGTACTTCTCGAGAATCAGTTTGGATAATGCAGCATCCTCTGTCTTTGCCAAAAACATTGCCTTTAAGACTGACCGAATCTCATCGAGTGGCTTGGCCACTGGCGTTTCCAACGGCTCATACTCAAAAATCGAGTGAGAAAGCACCGTCTCCTTCTGACGCATAGATATGTCTTCGATCTTTTCCCAGTGACCCCCCGTCTGAGTGTCAACAACCGATTTTGAGAAATCGTATACTGTCAGGTTTTGTTCGTATGAAGAATACAATGGCATCTCATCTGGAACCATAAACTCGGTAGTGGCATCGAACGCTTTCCAATAATCCAAAAAGAACGATAAATTCTTATCACGAAGGTGCCTCTCTTCTATCAGTTCATCCTCGATTCCCTGCATTACCATATTCTGGAAGGTCTCGACTCCCTTGGCAACAGCTCCAGCTCCACCAAATGAACGTCTTAATGTTCCCCACTTTTGCTTCAAAATCTTGCCATCAAAATCATTGATGAACGTGGCAATCTCGTCGAAATCAATGGCATCCCTCGAGAACGCCTTCGAAATGACAACTGCACGATATAGAACAGTAGCATCAGACTTATCGAGTCTAATGTTTCGTCTAGGTCTCTTCGCCACGCTCGTTGAGACCTCGTTTGTTTGGTTATTTGTGATTTTTCTAGTTCGTCTTGACTTTTTAAGATTTGACCAAATATCACCAGGTTCAGAGGAAGCAAGGTCATCAGAAGGCTCTTCTTTAACACTTTGTTCTCTCTCCAAATCGTCTCCCAAGGTTTGCAATCTGTTCTTGCCTCTTCTCTTGCGTGTAACTGAAGAAACCTTCTTCTCGTTTGGAGTCTCAATATACAATTTCATATCAGACTGTATGACTCTTCTGGGAAAGATTCTCATGTCCTTTTTGCTGTTGATTTCTGCGAAACTCGATATCAAGTCTTTGATTCTATCCTTAGAGGGCCTTTCTTCAGCATTGACCAAAACAAGCAACTTTCTCTCAACAACTTGGTTTCCAGTGTCAACATTCACTTTCTGCAACTCAAGCGTGTTGTTCTTGGTCAAGTGCATGACATCTCTTGCCAACGTCTTGAGGTCAGTGGCTGTTGTGTTATTCATGCGCTCATCCAATTTTCGACAGAGGCTGGAGCTGCTAAAAGTTGCACCTCCCTCTTCACGAATAATATCCAAGAGGGTCTGTCTCCTCGTCATCGATTTAACAGAACTCTCAGCTTTGTTTGTTTGTGGAGCTTGAACCTTGCGCTTCTTGGGCTCCTTCACAGGTACAAAAGTCGGCAAGTCAGTTGACGAAATGATGTTGGCCGTCGACTCCTCCTCGGATTCAGCTTCAACTTCAGGAATAACTGCAGGCTTATAATCCTCTTCTGACTCTGGCTCATCAAGTTGCATGTAGTCATCGGTGGCATAAGACTTGGGGGTTTTTGTTCTGCGTCTTTTCGGTAGTTCATCCAAAGCAAGTTCTACAAGTTCTTCACTCTCTGCTCTCTGCGCACGTTGTCTCTTGTTCGTCTCCATCGAAACTTGAACTAATTTTCGCTTCTTTTCAATGAGCGACAGATTGGAAGTCTTTCCAAGAGACGAGTGCAATTTGCTATTGAGTTGAATGATAGTCTTTTGTGATGCTGTAACCTTGGAGGAATACGGCTTAGGAGCAGGCTTGTCCTCCTGACAGAACTCTGTTGCAAAATATCGATAAAACTTGAGTTTCCCTTCATTATCGTAGAGCTTTGTCAAAGTATACTGGTCATATGGCTCCACGTACTTTTTCGCAGCCTTGAGATTCTTGGTGTTGCTGATGTATGCTGGCAGCACCTCGAAAATCCTCGTATATGGCTTGTATTCTGAAATTCCCAAAAGGTTCTTGACCACCTCGCCCGAGGTTATACCTTTACTACCTTTGGAATATGCTTGCCGGTAAATTTGGTGGAAAATAGGAAAGACACGATTGATCACCGGCATCTCGTCATTGTGCTGCAGCTTCTCCTCGTCGATTGGATCAAATTCATCTTTGTCCAAATCATTCATGTCAATATACTCATGGAGTTCGTCGGTGTCTTTGGGAACGTCTTTGACAAATTTGATAGCGTACACTCGCTGTTTCGTTTCTGGAAGCTCGACATGAAGTTTTTCTACGTATCCAGCACGGTGGAGCTTCAAACATACGCTTCTGAAGAATTTCGACGCCAGGCGAGAGTCATCTAACTTCAACTCTTTACACAAGTCCGAGAAGCCTCTGAGCTGGTTGGGCGCCTCCTTGAGAGCTTCCATGATGCGCTTTTTAAGTTTTCCTACGTCACGCAGCAGATTCAAATCCTCCTCCGCCTCGCTGGAGTCCCGTCCAACCACACATTCACGAGCAAACTTTACATGCACCGAATGGGTAGTGTGGGTCTTGTTTTGGTACACACTGGCGCAGTTTATAAGGCCCGCTCCCTCGAGTTTTTGGAGCCGAAGCCGTAGCGACCGGGCATCCTGACCAGACTCTCTTGCCAAATCAGGATTCAAGATACCTTCGGATCCATGTCTGGCTATGACCACAAGCAACTGAAAGGGCAACTCACCCAAGTTGGCCATCATAGTCTGGTAGTTTTCTGTCCCTGTCAAGTATCGAACCCGACACTCTTCAGTGGGAATGAGTAAGATCGCCAGTTCGGATCCGTGGAGGAGAACATCACCTAGAGGAACTCCTCCAGATATATCGAGACTGGTTTCTTCGATCTTCACGGTGAAGAGTTTGTCTGAACTTGTGATGGTACTGCGCCACACTATGTTCTTCTGCATCGTATCCAATGGTCCGTTTGTCTTTTCCTGAGCGACAACCCATAGTTGGGTAAGTGACATCGAGTCAGACACTGCTAGTTTTGCAATGACGTGAGCAGCCAATTGGACCGGGGTGCACGTGAATGACATTGGGATAAGCAAATGTGATTAGCAGTAGCAATGTCTGAGTAGAAATGTAATATCAAGGTCTATACTTGTTTGGTTTGTATTGATGGAGTTCTGGTGTGTATTGTGTAGATGTAGGACATGCGGTGTGTTATGTGGTGCGCACGACCCTATAGACAATCAAAGGTTTTTAATTATAGTATCTTAACCCATCGAAAGTATAAAATGGACTCCGACGACGAACCCTTGGTGCTCTCTGCAGCCACATTGGCGGCTCTTCAACAATTTAGATCCGAGGAAGAGCAGCGCAAGGAGCACTTTGCTAAACTCTACCAAGAGAGCGAAGACAGGTACGATGAGCTTCAAAAAGCCTCTATCGATGACTACAAGGAGGACTGGCAGCTTTCACAGTTCTGGTACTCAGACGAAACTGCTGATATCTTGGCGAAGGCACTTCTAGAAGGTGCAGATGAGGACACTGTGGTGTGCATTGCCAGTGCACCTTCAGTCTATGCTGCTGTCACCAGACTTCCAGCAGAGCAAGTTCCTACCAAGCACATTTACTTGCTTGAGTTTGACAAGCGTTTTGAGGTGATGGCCGGAAAGAAATACTTTCATTTTTACGACTACAACAAGCCTGAGGAAGTGCCAGAAGTCATTAGAAACAAGTGCCATAGACTTTTGATTGATCCTCCGTTTTTGGAGGAAGAATGCCAGACCAAGTCGGCACAGGCAGCCAGAAACCTCTTGGCTGATATCAACGGCGAGAAGACTGCTTCGGGTGACCAGAAGTTCAAATTGATTTCATCTACTGGTGAGAGAATGAGAGACATCATCAAGAAGACTTATCCGGAGACGCTGCTCACTTCGTTCTTGCCTGAGCACAAAAATGGTTTGAGTAACGAGTTCCGGTGTTATGCATCATTTGAGTGTCCTTACTGGAAGTTCGACAACACGGTGTAGGTTAACACATTGATTATTGGGTAGTGTACCAGAATAAAGGTATATGAATATTTGACCCTGTAGGTTATAAAGGAAATTGTAATTTCATGCTTGAATCTTGATGAGGAAAAAAGGATTGAAGTTGGTTTAAATTGCAGAGTATATTATTGAAGGCATTAAATGGTCTATGCATCCCATGGTTGAAGTAACCCTTTTGAAATCAGATCAAGCAAACTTTGATAATAGTTGTATGCGTCCAATGCACCAATGCATCAGTATTAACTTCAACATATACGGCCTTTTCATTTGGCGAGGTGAAATTGCTTCATAAAAATATGGAAAGTGACAAATGGATCTGTGACATTTGGACAAAGTGATCCCAAATCTATTGATTCAAATTTGAGTCCGATAAATTGTTTTCTCGTCCTGCCATTTGATTATTGATTCAACATATCTTACAATCGTAACAATCATCTTCTGTCATCCAACACTAGTCACTACTCCAATGCCCTTGCTTAACATTCGACCTCTGGCTTCTCATAATATTTCCTCATAATTCTTATAGTTTTTCGTTAAATTCTTATACTTTGCTCTGCTTTCTTGGAGATCATGATCTTTCCCTTTCCCTTCTCCTTCACCTACTCTCATTCTATCCCCCTCCTCCTCTTACCTATTCAAGCTTTTTACTTACATACTCTCTATGGCTGCTAATTCTGCAGGATTGTGGTGTCAAGGAACCACTGAGCTCTTCACTCCGAGACCTGCACATACACCATCCATCCAATATAAATATCCCCATTCCCTCCCTCCAATTCTCCTCCCTCAAACTTAAATCTCACGCCATTCTACTTAATTCTTCACCCTATTTCAACCTTTCCCCTCTACTTTATGCTCCCACTTTCAAATTCCCTCAATTCCACACATCACCCAATATGAAATCGTACTGCAGGCAACCAGAAGGTGGCCAGCCCTAATAACAACCTGTCGTGTCCAAACCCACCGACCATTTAGCCACATCGAAAAAAATTTTCCGTGAGATTCTTTCCTACTCACCACAATGTCTTTCTCCGATTTCTCCAAGGTCGAGACCCTCAAGTCTTTGAACGAATTCTTGACTGAAAAGTCTTACGTTGACGGGTATGTTTCTTTAAATCTTTCTAACAAGTTTTGTTTTATTGCCGTGCCAATTGAGGAGGTTCTATGATGATCGCAATCTTTGGTCCGTGTTTATGAGGTGGATTCAAGACCCACCGCATGAGTGACAAAGGAGATTTAAATCTATTCGCTGAGACGTTCCAATGGCTTATCCCATGCTATTTATTCCCGATGTTGTGTCGTGTTATTTTTTTATGTGTTACGCTTTAAAACATCCTTTTAGACGCCCAATTTTTACTAACATGTCCAGTACCTCCGCCACCCAGGCCGATGTTGCCGCTTACAAGGCTTTCCAGAAGGAGTACCCACAGTTCACCAGATGGTTCAACCACATTGCTTCTTTCACCGAGGAGTTCGACACCTTGCCAGCTGGTAAGGCTCCAGCTGCTCCAGCTGCTGCCGCTGAGGAGGACGACGATGACGTCGACTTGTTCGGTTCTGACGATGAGGAGGTCGATGCTGAGGCTGAGAAGTTGAAGCAGCAGAGATTGGCTGAGTACGCTGCCAAGAAGGCCGCTAAGGGTCCAAAGCCAGCTGCTAAGTCTATTGTCACCTTGGACGTCAAGCCATGGGATGACGAGACCGACTTGGAGGAGTTGTTGGCCAACGTCAAGTCCATTGAGCAGGACGGTTTGACTTGGGGTGCCCACACCTGGATCCCAGTCGGTTTCGGTATCAAGAAGTTGCAGATCAACTTGGTTATCGAGGACGAGAAGGTTTCCTTGGATGAGTTGCAGCAGACCATTGAGGAGGACGAGGACCACGTCCAGTCCACCGACGTTGCCGCTATGCAGAAGTTGTAAGCGGGCTGTACAATGTCCCTCCGTTCTGTTTTTTTATTGTATAAAGAAATTGGATGTTTTGTAATTGCTTTGATTACATAGATGATAAATGCCTAATGCCAAGTAGCGTCGTTGTAATCTGAATATTTTCGGTATATTAGAGTGGTAAATAGTCTACTCCTTTTGGAAGCCATTGAGTGAGTATCTCTTCCTGAGTTTTGCCCTGTTCCCATACCTGTTTGACGATCCACCGCAACGAATGTAGGGTGCCCATCTGCGCAGTTTCGTAAAGTGTGTCCATAAATATCAGTAAGTGTTCCCTCTCGTACTCGCTGATACATTCACTGCCAATAGCATACACCGGCCAGACCATTTGGACAACTGTGGCGGATTGACTAGGCATGGATCCATATACATCGATAAACTCATTCACCACAGAAGTGATCACCTGCTGTCTTTCTGGTGTCTTAAATAGGCGAAGGAGACTCACATACACTGCAAGAGACCAGCACTGTGCACCTTTCAAGCGAAGTGTATAGTCCTTTCCATCTCTGAAATCCACGTAGTCTCTATATTTGAGTAACCGCAGCTTTAAGCCTTCTGCCTCCACAGCGAATACGGCGTCATCACTCATATAACCTCGGTGTATTTCGTGTCGGAGAAAGCAGACCTGAGACATTGCCTTGAAGATCTCTCCAGGACACCCCATCATTTCCATTGTCGAGATCAGGTCTGTGGATGTTCCGTACCATTCTGGATTTCCGAATGGGAGTCTACAATCGGGTGACACGATAGCACAAACGGTATCGTACCACGACAAGACTACCACCAATGACTTCTTGCTGCTTTCATCCAAGGATTCATAGAATTGCAGATCCTGGCAAACGGACCCAAATACCTTGAAGAGGTATCTTGCAAGCGAACTCTGGCCCTTCTCTAAAACGGCGAAAAGAATATGCACATTCATTAACACCAAGATGACAAAAGATCGCATATGTTTATTGGGTTGGCCCTCGGTGTTGAGTTCTCCGTCTGCTTCCAGAGTACTGGAAATCGACTGGATCAAGTAGTTCATAGTGCTGTTCATGTGTGCCATTCCTGTTTTGTAGAATTCGTTTCCTCCTTTCCTGCTCTCGTAAATGTGAATACATGCCAACGAAATAAAACAGCTTCTCGCCACGTCGAAGTCGCAGTATTTCAAGGCCAAGTCAGGCCAGGGAGACAGCGGGTGGCCATCTAAAAGTGGAAGAAGTTTCTTGAAGAAGTGCTTCAACATCATATTCTCCTGCTGATACGAGACATTAAGTGAGGTGGCTGTCTCGACCTCTCCGACTCGCCCATCGAACACGTTGGCCTTATCGATGAAATGGATGATTTCATTGTCTAGATTGGCGTACCCGTCTAGAGAATCCTGGGATGTGGCCGAAAGGGACGGCGTGATTTGTGTAGAGAGAATATCTCCAAACACTTGGCTGAGAGGACTTCGAGAATCCTCTACCGCTACCGACTGTGCAATGTCTGAGGCATGCGCTTTAGGAGAATGTAGTAGGTTCTCCAAGTTTTCGAATAATTTGCTGCTGAATTCCTCTAGGTTGTTCAAAGTTTTCACGTCTCGGTGGATCGGCTCGACATGTTCCGACTGTTTGTCGAGGCCCTTTGAATGGGCAAATGCCTTCTGGTTGAACGTCTTTTCGAAGTCCTTGAATTTGTTGTTCTTTTCGGTGGAAAACGGGTCCGCATGGTCCTGATCAATAAGCGGTTGGGGTTCGTATTCAGACCCAATCAGTTCTGTTTTAACAAGAGTAGTCTTGCGGTCTAGCTTGATGACATTCTCGTGGGAAAATTTGTGTATGGTATCTTTCTTCACCTTCGATCGTTCTGCCAAACTGTCGTTATTGAACAGAAGCCGGACGCCATAGCCTTCACAGGTTCGGTTAGACTTGAGACAGTTATTGCAATGAGGCTTTGCTTCGTCGCACTTTCGATGGCTGGAGTTAGTAAGGAAATAAGAGAAATGGTGGTTTTGTTTATTTGAACATACCGTCTCTTGCAAGTCCAGCACCCTGTCCGGACCCTTGTTATTTTGCTCATGAGTAGGCAGATCTCGAGATCTTGTACGTTTATTGGCCTGTGTGGAATTTCCGCTCTGATAATGAGATAGTGTGGAGTGCTCAAAGATAAGGTAGTGTAGGGACGACATAATCTTAGTATAGCTAATATAAGAAGACAACAAATACTCTACATAGGTGGGATTTCGATGAAAACAATCAAAACTTATGCTTTCTGGATGGATATCTGATTGGATCAAAAGTTGTACTTTATTATCTTGCGAATTCAGTAGTAGATCAAGCCATATGAAAACATCACGTTCCAATCATTTCTAACCTACTGGGAAAATTCACTATTAATTAATAATATCGACGTCGTTATTTCGTTAATCATCAAAATTGTAGATTCTCAAGTCAGGTTGCTTCACAATTTAGAAGTAGCTTCCACGCCCGGTGAAGTTGGGGTTAACTCCGTTGCTGGGAGCAGGTGCCAATACCTTCGGAGCATAAACTGCCACATCGGAAACAGGAATCTTACTCCCAAAGGGCCATTTAGAGTCGCTATGGATATCCTGCCAGTCGACAACCTCGTCGAAGTTGAGATTGTTGTTTTCTTTGGTGTACTTGAGATGGCACTGCACTAATTGGTCAAAGAGCAACGTAAGATCCTTGAGCACCACGCCTGACAGCTCCTGGAAAACAGACTTATCGATTTTGAGAGACGTTATCGATTGCAAACTTGAAATGTAGCTTTCGTTACGTTTGCCAGCGATCTTGCTCTTCACACGAGCGAGAACCTTCGACTTTTTGGGCTTGATTTCGCTGAGATTCTTACTCTGCAATGAAAGAAGCGAGAAATTGATAAGTCCAATCGCCTGGCCCATCTTATCCTTCTGGTAATACTCGATAGACAAAAATAACCCTGCGTAGGCACTTGCGTACTTGACAAACACTGCTAGGTACTGCGACCAGTCGGTATAGTTTAAATCAAGCAAATCTCCAGGCAGCGACTCCAATTCTCTGACAATATTTTGGCAAGCCTTGACTTCGTCCAATATCCAGATGGCTACACGGCAGAGAACGCCGTTGTTTTTGGACAGGAACGTATCTTGCTCGTTGAACGAGTTTCTGTTGGCCCATGAAAACTTGCACAAGATGGACATCTGGATGCCTACATTGGCGATCTTGTCCAACAAAATGAACAATTGAGGATCCAATAGGACAGAAGTCAGGCATAGACCGGTGAACTCAGCACCAAAGTTGGCCAATGAGAGTGCCTTTTTGTAGAAGTTGGCGACCAGTTTCCATTTTTCATCCGTTTCTTTCGATTGGGCCATCTCATCCAATTCAATGAGCTCATTGATGAGTGCAGCACCTAACTGTGAGTACATGAACGATGCCGCAACCACAGTCGTCTGGATCTCCGTTGCGAGACACCATTCGACAGTGGGACTAGACTTGAGTAAGTTCAAGTCTCTCTTCTTCTTGAGGCAGACATTGTTCCATGGAATCATCTTACACAAGTCCAACAGCAGCGACTTTGTTGCGTAATCAAGCAAAATCGTGTTGGACAGAGATGCTGCCAATAATGAAAAGATCCCTTCGAGATAATCCTCCAACTTCACCACATAACGAACAGAGTCGGCGTGGGTAGAGGGCAGTGAATCTAAAGATGCACGAGCAGCGAGCAAGCCAGGGGATAATACTGAGGATGTAGGATTCCAGGGTTTGGGCGTGGGAGGGGTGTTCGGAAGAACAATCATGTGGAAGGTGTAGGTGTTCAAAAGTGGGGAGAGTTGATAAGTGAGACAATGGAGTGGATAGTGAGATAGAGTACTTGAGAAATCTGGACAGTGGAGCAAATACTGTAGGTTTCATTAGCAGAGGACGTTACACTTGGCACGTTGCATTTGAATATTAGGTTTGTGGAGCATTCAAATCGTTATTGTTGTATTTGAAGAATCTATGAGCTTATTAATGGGTCCTTGTACTCTAATTGGATTTGGCTACTGGAGGATTCATTGATAACCGCATACAGAGGAACTGTGTTATTATGAATATTTTCACTTTTTTCTTATGCGTTTGTTTCGGGGATGTTATTGTCAATTCGTCATCTTGATTTTCTTATTCTTCCCTTTTCTTCAAAATGTATCTCTCTACATTGAACATTCACATCCTTTTCTCGCAATTGAAACTTTGGTGCAAAATGGAGAATGACCAACATAATTCACTAAACGTTTTAAAAAAGACTGAGAATTATTCCAATGGTCATTCTGTTATAAAATATCATCTAAACTTGGGTAATCTTGTTCTATACGAAGTGGAACACCCAAAGTTCTCACTAATAGCCTTTTGTCTAAAACCATGCAACTATCACCACACAAATATCTCGGAAGTCACCCTTCGAGACGAAATTTTCCTTACGACGACATTCCTTGTTTTGATCTTCCAAATTGATTCTTTTCGCTCGTATTAGCCCGATTTCTAACGGATTCTCTATACTCATCAAAACGTTCACTCGCATTAGAATGTACTTACAGATCTTCATTATGCCGTCAATTGCCCGTCAAACCACACATACGAATTTCACGTCAAAAGGCAATATAATCTCAAAACAGGTAACAATTTGCTAAAAAATGACTAAGATGACTCAATCTGTTCTCTGATCAACATATCACATCTTTTTCATATTTTTAACAGGTGTCCACAGTTGCAGATCCTGCTGTCTCCTACATCTGCACACTGTCAACTTCCTACACCATTGCTTTCGAATGCTGAACTTCCACTACGGAATAGTCATTGATTCGGGCTCTTCAGGGTCACGTATCCAGATCTACAGATGGCAGGATCCCGAGGTGGTGAAAGAGTTCGCGTCACCGGCGGAACTTGCGCTGCCTCCCAAGATCTATCATGATGAGAAATGGACACACAAGATCTCACCAGGAATATCGACTTTTGGCGAAAAAACAAACAAAATATGGAACGATCATTATAAGAAGCTAATAAATTTTGCTTTAACGGTCGTTCCTCAAGATAAGGTGGCCAGCACTCCCATCTACGTCTTATCTACTGCCGGAATGAGACTCTTGCCAGAGAAACAACGTAATGCTGTGTTGAAAGAGACATGCAGATCGCTTCAGAAGAACTCTAACTTCTTAATTAATGACTGTGCGGACCATGTGCAAGTGATTGATGGAGGAACCGAGGGTATTTATGGATGGTTGGCTCTCAATTACTTGATGGGACAATTCGACAACTACGAGGTACATGACGAAACCCACGAGTCAATTGGTTTCATGGACATGGGTGGAGCTTCGACGCAGATAGCGTTTGTCCCGTCTTCTCCCGAGGAAATTAAAAAACACGACGAAGACTTGTCGAGAGTGGTGTTGCGGAATATCAATGGAGAACTGCAGACGTGGCGAGTTTTCGTAGAGACGTGGCTTGGATTCGGTGCTAACCAGGCCAGATCCCGCTACTTAAAGAACCTCATATCGTTGAGTACATACTCGAAGTTGCTGAAGAAAACCGTGCTCGACCCATGCATGCCTAAAGATGCACAAATCAAGGGGTTTGAACAAGACGGGAAAAAGTATAACATCAAGGGAACAGGAAATTACGAGAGCTGTATCAGGGATATATATCCGTTGTTGATGACCCACTTACCTTGTGTGGATGAGCCATGTCTTTTCAACGGAATGCACACACCTCAGATGAACTTCGAAAAGGACAAGTTTGTGGGAGTTTCTGAATACTGGTACACTGCCAATGATATTTTCCATAGTGGAGGAGAATATAACTTCCACAGTTTCAACGAAAAGGTCAAGGGATTTTGCGAGAGTTCGTGGGAGGACGTCTTGAAGAACTCCAAAGATGGTCAGTACTCCCAATTGCCCGAGAGTTTTCTCTATGATGCATGTTTCAAGGCCAGTTGGGTGGTAAACGTTCTTCATGAAGGCTTCAAGCTTCCTAGATTGGGACTTGATATCAACGCTCTGCCTGATTCGTCCGACGTGACAGCTGTTGAAAAGGTCCATGTTCCTTTCAAGTCTGCAGACTCGGTCAACGGCGACGAGCTCTCATGGACCTTGGGAAAAATCTTACTTGTTGCGTCGTCAAACATTGAAGCCGCGGACTCTCAAAAAGTCGGATTGACACTCAGTGAAATTTCCACCAAACATAATTCGGACGACGAAGACTCTGATGACGAAGAAGCAAGTACGTTCCCCATGTTCTACACATTCATTCTCCTTGCATTGATGTTCTTTGTACTTTACAAGATGGGCTTGAAGCTGGTCAACCGAGTCGTCAACGCATTTAATCGTCCAAGTCCAATGAGGATGCCTCCATCGATCAAACCGGGGCTTAACTGGATGAAAACGCACTCTCCATCATTTGTTCGTCCTCATATCGCACGTGTGGTTAACTATATCGAATTACAGCAACAGACGGGCCTTAGCAACGAGTTGGAGTCTGGACCAAGTTTCCCGTCTGCTTCCCCTCTGGCTAACAATCTCGCTGACCTCTCGGTGTTGAGAACACGTTCCACCATCAATTTGCATGAAACAGACGACAACTCACGTCCTGTGGAGTTTCTCAACAAGCCATTCACTAACCCGAAGAAGAATGCCTTGTTTGAGAACCGAGACTCAATTCCGCGAGTTTCCAGTTCGAGCTCAGTGGCACGGACAAAGCCATAGATGCGCACAAACATAATTGTTGCGCAAAAGCCAATCTATGAATCTTCTTTTGCTATTGTGGTTTCTTGTTGCTGCCAGTTCCGTTCCACTTGGAAGAGTTCTGGTAATTGTTGATGGAAAAAGCTTGAAGGAACATAAGAACAATTTTCTTGCTAAATGGAAGGACTCATTGAGCTCATCTGCGCCTGTTTCGAAATTTATGGGTAAGTTCACGTTGGTTCGTCCTTCGATTTTGGACGAGGCTGTAGAAGCGAATCTGGAGGATGGTACAGCATCATGGCAAAGCGAAAATGAAAGTGAATTTGAAGATTACAGTCACGGAGCAGATAACGACGTTACGTACGTGTTGAAGAATCGCCCAGAAGAAGAGTCCCATGACCGTTCAACCAGTCCAGCATACCTTATGGGTCACGTTCAAGAGTTTGCATTCAAGTCCTCCAAAGGACCCAAAGGACCCAACGCTCCCATGGTTTCAACCAGCGAGGCAGCCAAACATGGCCGAACTCAATCTTCTAGCAAATGGGCCATTGAAGCCAGTGATTTAGAATAATCAGCACTGCATGAATTCTATGGATAAGGTGTATGACAATGGAACCAAATTTAGAGAACATGGTGAAGAGCCAATTGAATAATTCAACCGAGAAGAATAAAGAATTCTTAGTGGTCCGCTGATTACTGATTATTCCCAATTCTTTCTTTTCTATTTTTCATTGCATCATCCCATCGTCAGCTCCATCTCCTTGAAATGCATAGTTATTAGAGGCACTATTCTCACTTTTTGTTCATAGTCAAATACCTCTGTACGCTACGAACTCGAGCAAATTTTTCATATCACTGAAATTTGCCCCGATTAAGAATTATAGAATATTTAGCTGATTTTAGGAAGTTCAAATTATTCACATAGCACTTCCTCTTTGTTTTCCTTTGCAACCAGTTTCCCCATACTGTATGCACCCAGATGCCCATCGCAAAAATTAAAATTTCAATCTTCAACCTCATCTCGGCCCTACCACAATGAGAGTGAAAAAGCCCACATCCAAGAGAACCACCACGCGTATGCGGGAGGGTATCAAGAAGAAGGCTGCTGCTCAACAAAGAAAAAATAAGAAAAACGCAAAGAAAGATGTCACCTGGAGATCTAGGCAAAAGAAAGATCCTGGTATCCCAGCCAGTTTCCCATACAAGGAGCAGATCATCCTGGAATTGGAAGATGGCAGAAGAGCCGAGAAGGAGAGAAAAGAGGAGCTTCGTTTGAAGAAGCAACAAGAAAGAGAGGAAGCATTGGCTAGAGGAGCCGATGTGGAAGATCTCATGGATGAGGAAATCGAAGATGAAAGTAACGAGGGAGGTTTGGGTGCCTTGTTGGAGTCTGCTCAGCAGGCAGCCAGAGAATTCGACAACGAAGATGACTCTGATGCTATGGAGAACGACTCCGACGAGGATGTGGAATACGAAATCAGTGATTCTGAAATCGACCGTGCAGACCTCGACAAGTCCAGAAAGGCCTACGACAAGATCTTTAAGGCTGTCGTGGAGGCGTCCGATGTCGTCTTGTATGTTTTGGATGCCCGTGACCCAGAATCCACCCGTTCTAAGAAGGTCGAGCAGGCCGTATTACAGAGTGGAGGTAAACGGTTGATTTTATTATTGAACAAGGTAGACTTGGTTCCGACCGAAGTGTTGACTCAGTGGCTCAACTTCTTGAAGCTGTCGTTTCCAACTATCCCAATCAAGGCATCTCCAGGTGCAGTGGGACAGAGCATGTACAATAAAAACCTTTCCAGTGGAATTACGGCCAACACGTTGTTGCAAGCGCTCAAGAGCTTTGCTGCCAAGTCCAACCTCAAAAGATCTATTGTGGTGGGTGTAATTGGCTATCCAAATGTGGGCAAGTCGTCCATCATCAACGCATTGACCAACAGACACGGCCAGCAAAAAGCCTGCCCCGTTGGAAACATGGCTGGTGTCACCACGTCCATGAGAGAAGTCAAGATCGACAACAAGCTCAAGATCTTGGACTCTCCAGGTATTGTGTTCCCAGACGAGGTGTCATCTAAGAAGAATGTGTCTGAAGCCAAGTTGGCTCTTTTGTCAGCCATTTCTCCTAAGAACATCAGAGACCCTGTTTTAGTGGTTGAGCATTTGCTTAAAAGATTGGCTAAAGACACCACCATGGCCGATGCTTTGAAGGAGTACTACAAGGTGCCCTCGTTGCCTTCATCAGACTTGAAGGAGTACACCAAGCAGTTTTTGATTCACGTGGCCAGAGCCAGAGGCAGATTGGGCCGTGGAGGTGTTCCTAACTTGGAGTCTGCTGCTCTCAACGTGTTGAACGACTGGAGAGACGGCCGTATCACCGGATGGGTGTTGCCTAACTCTTCCAAGGCACAAGCTGCTGAGGTGAACATCGACGGACCTAAGAGTGCGTTGAGAGGCGAGAAAGAGCCACCTAAGGTTGAAAATACTACTGTTGTGACGCAATGGGCCGAGGAGTTTGACTTGGGCGGCTTGTTAGGTGACAACTTTGGCCTTTAATAGCATGGGTATAGGAAGTAAAGACGATAGAAAGCGAGTCAATGTAAAATGGAGATGAGAGGGTAGATGAGAGTTGGAAAAGAGAAATGTAGACGAAAATAAGGAAAATTAGAACTAGGTGGAAAGCAGGGTATTACTTAGTAAGTAAATTGAAATCAGTGAGTCTCAAAAAGATGAGTCGTTTGGACATCTACCTACTTATCTACTGCGCGAAGTGATGGTTCAAGATCATCTGAACTTTAAGGTATACACCACTTAAATTCGTTAACCACAATACTCCATACAAGAGCAGTCTAGTCTTTCCAATACTTTCCAAAGTGGGGTTTACATGCTATTTTAGAACGATCAGAATTATTTTGGAAATCCATACTTTCAAATTTAAGTTCTGCTTACCCCAGTTTAGGATATTTTCCCCATATGTTGACCATAAATGACCGAATATCGCTCGACAATGCCCTTGGAACTGTCCGTTTTATAGGGTATCTTGACGTTTGGGGCTCCGGAACTGTCGCATACGGAGTGGAATGGGACGATCCGCATCGAGGTAAGAACAGTGGGAGCCATAATGGCGTTCAGTACTTTCAGACTCGTGTGGAGGGTGCTGGGCTGTTTCTCAAGGCTTCCAATAAGAAAATAGTTACTGGTGTCTCGCTCATGGATGCCATTCTCCGGAGATACGCAGGGGAAGAGAATGAACTAGCACTCAACGAGAAGATTCAAATTGGATCCAAAACCGTGGAGAGCTATGGATTTCAGAAACTCAATGCCTTGCTGCGAGATATCACGGCGTTGAAAACTATCATGTTGGACCGCCAGAACGTGCTGCATGCTGGAAACTTGGGGATGTTCCCCAATACAGAGACTCTCGACTTGAGTTTCAATCTTTTGGCCAGATGGTCTGAGCTCGAGACCATCTTGCAGTACTTTCCCAAGTTGAAGTCGTTGAACTTGAACGGAAACAGGTTCTCGGGGCCTCTAACTTTCCAGTTGCCGTCTCTGTTATCTGAGATTCTACTCGCAGCATCAAAGGTGACAGTAGATCAGATAAACATGTTGAACATATCAAATTTGGAAAAACTCATTCTCGCAAGCAATGATTGGACGCTGGGGGATATTGAGAGGTTGCTGCTACCACCTTCTGTGGTATTCCTCGACATCTCATTCAACCAAGTTTCGAGCATTCCACACTCGATCCAACTTAGCAATGTCCGTCACTTGAACATGGGAGACAACATCATTAGTACGGTATCGGTTAAAGATATATTGCCCAACGTTGTCACTTTGGATTTGCGGTATAATCGCATAATTTCCTGGGAATCCATAGACAAGTTATCCCAAGTCTTTCCAAACATGAAAGACCTCCGAATTGATAATTGCCCCCTTTTTGCTAATTTATCAATAGAAGAAATGACAGTGGAGATTATAGCACGACTTGAGTGTGGAGAAGGCAAATTGACCCAACTCAATGGCAGTATGCTTTCAGCAGAGGAAATCAGAAACGCAGAGCTCTACTTCATTTCAAAAGTTCGCCTGGGAGCCATCTCTTTCACCAACGAGAGGCGGATGAGGCAATTGCTTGAAAAGTATAAAATCAGCAGCACGCCACAAGCAGCAACCGAAGATTCTCGCAAAATTTCTTTACAAATCCAATGTGAAAACGGAATATTCTTCACTCGAGACTTCTTGAAAAGCAACTCCGTTCTTCGGCTCAAAGGTGTCATTTCTAAGAAGATAGCCGTGTCACTGCTCAGGCTAAAACTCTACTTTTATCTCCATGGAATAGAACTGGACGACACAAGGCAATATCTCAGCGACGATATCGCCAGTCTACAGAGCTACGTGCTTTCAGCTAATCAGAAGGTGTATGTTTCATTAAGCGCAAGCTAGATCCAACTAGCTGCTTTCATCAAGGTTCCACAAACCGTCGCCCAAGTAGTGCAACAACTCAATGCCAATACCCTTATTCTTGGACTTGATGTCGTCGGTGCTCATGGTCAACTTTCCAATGGCCAACGCGTGCTCCTTACCCTCGGCATAGATAGCAACAATGGTGTCAACGTCCAAGTTTTCTTCTGGCAACTTGGCTCCTGGAGACGTCAACCCCGGACACATGACATTGGCTCCAGACAAGACAAACTTGATGGCACCTCTGTCCACTTGGACAGAAGGGAAGCACTGGGGGTACTTGTGAACGATTCTCAACATGGGGATTAAGTCATCGAAGTGTTGGAACAAAACTACCTCGCCGTCCACGGAATATAACGAAATCTTGTCTTCACATTTGATCAAGATGGCCTGGGACTTCTTCGGTATAATGTCGTCGATGACGGGCTCCAAGGCCTCGAATTGCGAGACGAACTTGGACTTCAAGCCTCTCTGCACGGAAGATTTGATATTGGAGCGCGAGTGGATCTCGTCTTTGCCGAACTTCTTGAACATATTGGCTAGGATGAGTATCTGGAGTCTTTTCTTCCGATCGGTGAATACTGCTGCTATATGCAAGAAGATGAGACGAAGTCGACTTGAAGCTTCGATTGGGCTTGAGAGGAATATTGAATGCTTACAATTTACAATGTCAGGACTGATAATTACAGTGCCACCATCCGGTTACCCTTGGTGTCACCGCACTCAAATAGAGCCCTGTTTCTTATGGCCCCTTACTGAGATGCTAATGCATTCGGTATCCAGCTCAAGATGCTTCTTAGAGACGAAGCACCGAGCGAGGCACAAGGCGACTACAAGTAGGAATATGAATGAGAATGAGGAACCAGAATGCTAGTGTGAACTTGAACGGCAAAGCATCCTTTCTCCTTGAGTAAATGTCCGCAGTTACTCAAATAGAAAAGCTGGTCTTCAAGAAGTACCTAGGCATTGTGTGATCCAAAAATTCCTTTGGCAAACAGGCAAGCCCGTCCTCCAAAGAGTTGTCAGGTATAGTTTTCAACCAGCAAAAACATGATCTCGGACGAATCCTCACTGAAACACGTAATGCCCCTGCATAAAGATGGAGAGCAAAATTCTGGCGGAGGCGGATAATCGCTTGGTTATATAGAGAAGAAAATCCGGGTAACTTTGTTAGTGCGTTTACCAGAACTCAAGTTGGTCTACTTAACTAGTCTATAAATCTCCATTAAAATACCTAATCAAAATCCACAAAATCACCTAAAGTCGACTGTTCGTCGTCCAGAACAGCTTGGTACTTTCCGATTATATTCCTTGCTTTTTCGGAGTCTGTGCGCCTCTGAAACTCATGGAATTCCATAAATCTCCTCGAATTTGTTCCACTCATGAAATCTCCGTCGCATAAAGCATTCACCCTGTAACAATCCACTAATTTGTATGCTTCTGTGGGCATATAATATGACATGTAGAGCTCATTTGTTTCTTCTCTAGTAAGCAAACCTTCTTCTCCCAGTGGAATCGGAAACAATTTTGGATCGTAAGTTTTTGCAGCCATTTGGCGATTGCCACTAGCTTGACTTTCAAACTCAAAAGACGACGTGCTTCTGGCCAATGCCAAAATCTCGTCTTCATCATCGTCGAACTCGTCAAGATCGTCATTAGACACGCTTGTTGCGTTCAAAAGTTTCTTTGGTTGCACGTTCCTCAATTGTTCGAGAACACTTGGTGGTCTTTTCTTCACTCCCAACGATGGCTTCAGCAATCCAGCTCGGGTACGTATGGGAACATCGAATATCGATGGCTGTTTGAGTACTCGCGGAGACTTTCGGAGGATGTTGTTAAGTTCCGGGCGTCGGAGGCCAAGTGTTTTTGATGGACTGACCGAAGGTTCCTTGGGCAGACCTTTAGGGTGAAGCTCAGTAACAGCAGGCTCTCCAGAAAGAGTTGACAGGTTCAGTATCATATCTGATTTGGAAAGGAGCAGGCCCTCCTGAACTGAGGGCACTGGATCGCATGTCACCGCCTTTTCTAGTTGAATAAGCTCGTTATCGTCGTCGGAGTCCAAGATAGTGTCTAAGATATCTTTGGGCACCTCTTGGGGTTTCCGCCTTTTCTCTTCTTGTTTCTTCTCTCCAACAGAAATGTCTTCATTGGTTCTTTTTAGCATCATACTCACCAGCTTGAAACCTGTATCAACATCATCAGGCATGAAGAATTTCTTCTGAATTTTCTCTGCTTTTGAGTTTTTTGCTTTTGAGTTTGCCTTTGTTTTCCCGCTCTTAGTTCCGGTCATGTACTTCGTGGCTAACTTAATGATTTCATCCTCATCTTCCTCCGCCCTGATATCCATGTTCTCCTCCGGAATCTCTATTAATTCCTCAACTACGGCTGGGGTACAGTTCTCAGGGATAATTCGAATTTGATCATGTAATGTGATCAAATTACCGTTTCGAATATGGTTCTGGATGTACTCATATCCTCCCATAGCCTTGTCAAACTTCAGCTCTTCGTTACTGGAGAAAAGAAGAAGAACTTTTCCGTCTCGATTACGACCCGTTCGTCCCATTCTTTGAATATTCTTGATCGGAGAGGACGTGGAGTCATAGCAGATGATCAAATCCACTTCACCGATATCAAGACCCTCCTCACCGATAGAAGTTGCCACGAGAACATTATACTCACCGCCCTTGAACTTCCTGATTAAATCCTTTTGCATTTTCTGGTTCATTCCATGCACTTGTGCCTGCTCGGAGGAACTCAATGGCCTTTCTTGAATTGATGGCACAACAATGTCTTCATTCTCCTGCAGTTTCTTACCCTTTTTCTTTCCCTTCTTGAGAAATTTCTCTTCGCTGAATTTTTCACGCTCTTTGGCTTGTCCTATGAATATATGCGGCTTTGCGTGAGAATTCTGTTGTTCGAGAGCTCTAACTATATCAAGAGCAGCTTCACGAAGCTCAGTGAAAATAATTACTCTGGAGTCCGGGTTTGCCGAGAACTTGAAGAAATTGTCAAGCTCAGATATGGTAATTTCCAACTTTCCATGGCCCAAAAAGGTAGGATCCTTAACCAAGTCTTGACATCTTGCTAATACAGCCTTTGTGCTCTGATGGAAATAGAAGCTGGCTGCCAAATGATTCGTCGACTTCTTGTTGTTGTATTTGGCAGAGAACTCCGTATGTTTCTCAAGGAAATAGCTGTAGAATGAGCGGATGCCAAGAGTATTGAGACGGCGTAGGCACTGACCCACCACTATCAAGAGCTGGAGAATGAAATAGTTGGCCCATTTAAGTCCCTCAGGAATATTTCTGTCTCGAACCAATTTCTGTTGTGCCTCCAATGCAGCAAAGGCATTGATCTTGGCCGGATCGGTGATTTCCAAGATCTTTCTCTGGTTGGCGGTTTTTAGAACTGGGGCGATGGCCTCACATAGTAATTCGATGACTTCTGTGATTTCAGACAGATTTTCCACGTTGAAACGTTCCACAGTTTTGCGTTTCAAATAACGAAAGATATCAATACTTTTCTCCGTGCGAACCTCCACTTTCGAAATGTTTAGATTATCGACAATCTCTTGCACACCTTCCACGGTGGATGCTGGTGTCGCAGTTAAGGCAAGAATCCTATATGAAGAGTTGAAGCGATTCAAGAACTTCACCACGTTGTTGTACGCATAATTGCCTTTGGCACGATGAGCTTCATCGATAACCAACAAAACCACCAGTTTGGGATCCACAAGACCTGTCGCGAGATCGTTCTCTACCACCTGCGGAGTAGTGAAGAACACCAGCTTCTCATCCCAGATGGCACCACGATTCTTTCTAGTTTTGTCCAATAAAATGGCCACCTTAGTCGACGGAATGCCTGTGATTCCGCAACATGCCTTAATTTGCTGTGCAACGAGAGGTCTTGTAGGTGCCATGAAAATGAGCTTCAGATCTGGAAACCACCGGAGAAAATTGAGCATCACGGTGCTTGCGATGAAAGTCTTACCCAAACCTGTTGGGAGTGCCACAAGAACATTGTGGAACAACGCACGGTTCACGATATTATATTGGTAATCTCTAACCTGAAGATTAGTGGGATAGATGTAGGTTTTGAGATTCTCATGATCGACGTTGTGGTGAGTTTGAGATCTTCGTGGAGGAGGAGCAATTTCCTCATATTGTGCCTTAAATATAGATGGGTCTAGATCATCGAGAAAATCTTCTTCCAAGTCATCAGACATGGATCAGTTTGCAAAGGCATCATAGTTTGAGTAGTTTAGTAAATGATGGATACTGGCGCGTGCACCCGTACCTCTTAGAGAAATACGGTGAAGAAAATGAATCAAATGAAGATGGGGAATTTTACAGTTTGGGAAGAAAATGTTGAAGACCAAAAGGTTCTCCTATCGATATCTGGACCCAATGAAAATTTTTTCATTGGCTTATCGGGTCGCTAACAACTTGAGATGCATATTTCTTCGCTCACAGGAAAGACCCGTACACCACATATTAAGACATGTCTCATTTTAGCCCATGTACTGATGGCTTATTTGTATCGTGTGAACTAATTGACGCTCGTATCCTCTGTCTCTAGCCACTGAAGAGGGAATGGAGTGTTTAGCAGTGAAGACTATATCCTGTACGCAAGACCCCCCAAAGAGATTGTTTGCTGAATGTGCCAAGTAGTTGCTAATTTTTGTTCTTCCTGTTTGCAGATGCTTGCACCTTCCTAAACAGATAATCTCGAGGAAAGCATACATTTTCAATGATTGTTAATGAGTACAATGTCTTTTCTCTTGATGATCAGTCTCCTGGACATCTATACACTCGTGCACCAGATTGTTAGAGAACAAGCAACCTGTCGATCACTTGTCATGGGTTATTGGTCTTAACTCCGAGCTTCTCGTCAACCTTCCTCTTTTGTCATTTCACCTCACTCATTTGGAATGCATAGAAGCACTGCAAGGAGGAGGTGTAGTTTCCGCGCCGCGCCCATCAACTACATCTGCTACTTGTCATTTCTTTCGTAATGGACTTGTCCGAGGCGTACGCTCCCCTTGTGACTGCAGTTGGTCGCATGAAGGAACCCCTTCAGGAGTTAATGGAGACTCATGATGGGTTTGTTCTTCAGAATTTATCTATGATTAATAGCGTAAAAACTGTAAGGGATGTTCGCAAGAGTATCCAGCATGGGCTCCTGACATACCGTGGATAGCTGGCTATAGGTTAAATAAAGGTAATACAAATTATTTATCATACAAGTTGCACGAACACTAGGTAGGGGGAAAATACATGTGTAAAGCGTAAATAGCTCGCAAAACACTGTTGGGGGTTCGGAAATTCACTTTTGCTCCTCCTTGTTTACAATTAGAGAGCAAATTATTGCGAGTTTCTCCTCTAGGACTGACTCCTCATCAAGTTTCTCCACCTGGGCTTTGGCCATTTAGTTTCTCCGATTGAGACTAATGAACAATGCGTCATGTGAGAATAACCAACCAAGTGTGCACCAACAAGGAATGTGCTGAAGCTTCTCCGGATGCATACAACCGCTTAACTTGGGTTTGTCAAAAACGACAGGATTTACTTTATTCCGGCGATTTTGATGAAAGAATAGGAAATATGATTCTGGAACTGGATTCGGCATCTTGAGCGGAATTATCCTGGGCCAATTACGACAGATTAGGAGAAAGCTCGAGCAGGTTGTTTCACCTGGCGACCCGTACTGCAATAGCCAAAGTTCACGAATCTACAATCAGGGATCTACCTAATCTTTGGAGAGTGCAAATTAACAGTTAAATATGAATGTGATAAAGAGTGTGGTTCCATAGAAACATTGATAAGTGGTCCTAGAAGAGATGGACCACCTGATGCAAGGATCTACAAGGCATATGCCTGGAAATGAGATTGTTTCCACGTACGCGGAATCATTGGGGAGCTTCGGAAAAACTTAATGTGCATCATCTAACTCCTATGCATAGGCGCTTCTTTGCCTTTTCTATTTTACTTGGGATTTCCTGTATTATCTAACAAATTTTTCTTGTTTTTTTTTTTTTTTTTTTTTTTTTTTTTTTTTTTTTTCCTTTTTTTTTTTATTT
>Ga0160505_100244_pt1 | contig 37453 bp, 22 predicted proteins | sample DIDeMG_FD_108225 | JGI IMG/M metagenome (GOLD analysis project Ga0160505, IMG submission 108225) | Enriched chicken feces microbial communities from UW Madison campus, WI, USA - DID2874_E49_Stillage MG | ecosystem: Host-associated > Birds > Digestive system > Large intestine > Fecal ... | reverse complement strand
CATACTCTCCCAGTGGTGGCAGATCAATGGAGATAAGCTTTTGCACAAACAATGGCACGCGAGCAGAGAATATCTCAGCATAGACCTTTTTTGACGGTTTCAGCGATTTAATTGACTCAGGAAATCTAACCAGAGAAACTTCTATCCATGTCTTACTCTCATTGATCGGGGCAACACAAGGGGTCGGGACGTAGTTTTGCAACTTCACAAACAAGTCCATCATTCTCTGGAAGAAGAGAGGCGTGATCTGGTTACGAGTGCAAGTGACAGAGGTAGAATCATTAACATGAGAAATCGATGCGTCAGTAAACAACGAGATAAGATACTTTTGTGGGCTGAACTCAACGGGATAAATTGAGGTCTGTCCCGTAGTATTTGTAACCATTTGAGTAAGAACCAGGTTGTGGTTAGGGGAACCGGAGTAAGGTTGATTATACATGGCTCTCATAGAATAAAACTTATTGTTAGAGAAGTCATAGGGTGAATACTCTTCTGGGTCTAATGGAGAGAATTGGGCTTCGAAGAGATTGTCAACGATACCGTCTTTGGGGTGATGGGAGGCTTTGCCTTTCTTGTGAACTTGAACCTTCAAGCTCTTAAAAGTTTTCTTAATTTTAGATTTGAGCTTTCTTGCCTTGGCTACTAGTCTCTTAGAGGGTCTGAATTCCCTGAATCGATTGCTGACCTTAGTGGTTTCACGGGGGAAAGTAGTAGGTATCTCAGTGTCAGTAACAATGCGATTCGTGACCAATGTTGGGTTTAAAAAGAGTTCAATAGAACCTTCAGCAGAGGTGGGAACGTCAGGGATGGCTGTTGCTGTTGGGTTGGTGGCAGAAACACAAACGGCAGCCGTAGCACGGCGAAACGCTTGAGTAATATAAACCATCAAGAGAGATCGAATTGTGACTCAGGAAAGGTTATTGGGGCTCTAGAAACTTTTCAGAAGGGTTAAGTCTAGATACAAGGATGTAGACTGGACGGCTGTGAAAAGAAGGGTGGTGAGAATAAATTGGCAAAGGTGAGAAATGGTTTTGCGACAACATAGTTGAGAGTTTCATTGGTATTGTGAATTTAAATACTAACAACCAGAGGCATAAATCACCTTATTCTTTGAATGACAAAAGTAAGATGAATCTTCTAAGCAAAATAGATTTTTCTGGGGGTTTTCTCTTGCAATTGTGGAGAAGTTGTCAATCATGTTTACAGCGATTCCATTCTCTGAGGAAGATTTTCAGATTCAGATTTAATAAGCAAAAACTGGGTCTTACTGGAATCTGAAGATAAAATTTCTACTTTGATTTTGCTACTAAACAAAAATGCTTCCGAGAAATACCTCAGAAACCCATAATGCTTAGATGGCGTGCTTCACCTTAATGAATCATTATTCTGACTCGGGTCGAATTTGAGCAATTCAAATATTGAATAGAGATACGAACACTGAGGTCAATTTCTACTTGCACAGAAATTGTTTTATTTCTCAAGACCTTGATCTACACTTTGCTTTGTTGCTGTTCCTCAATTGACTACTTGCGAGACTATTGTCCACCAAGAAAGTGAAAAAAAAACTACATTGGGCTCTTTTCCTTTTGAAGTTCATACTCTACCATTTATACATTTTTCTCAAAACAAATAAAATTTTGAGTTCCCATGGATATTTAAGTTTCATATTGCCCGAGAAGCAACAAAACTAATAAAATCTCCCAAGATAGAATATTTGGAAGTTAATTCCACCTTAGAAAACAGAACAAATATAACAGAGAAAAGAGAACGTGTATTAGGAGTAAAGTGACTATTTAAGAGAGAGAGAGTGAGTTTAGAAGAATCTACTCTTTTCTGGATGGGGACCTTGGTTTGTGCTTAGAACTTGGCAATATGCGCAAGTTGCCCCAGTGCTGGTTTCAGTATAAGTGGTTTGTCTCACCTTTGAGTACTGTGAAATGTTTGTGTCATCCCAGATATCTAAGATGTCAGTCGATGAAGGGGCAGATCTTTCATCAGTGTCGCTGTCTTGCGCTGATATTAAGATCAGCCAAACACCGGTTTTATTTGTGACAGCTAACTCATCCAAGAAGTCAGGGAGAGGGTGAGAAGCGATCTGTTGAATTTTAGAACGGGAAAGGCGACTTTTGCGGACTCTTCTCAATGGAATTTGCTCCGTGTATAGAGAATCATAGTCTACACTTGAAGCCGAGTTGTTGAAACGCATATCAGCTCCATAGTGATATGGAACGTGTATGGGTTTCTCCGAAAAGTAGCTTGAGGGATCTGACAGAGAGCTTTCAAACGTCTCATCACATGCCACATTACCGGCAGTAGAAGGGTTAACGCCAGCAGCGAGAAAAACCCCTCTCCTTTTTGAGAATGTGAGGTATCGGCGCTTACAACAGGCATTCAAGGAGACACACCTACGAGAAAACACAGGTACGTTTTTCTCAATACCAAGAGGAGGAGGTGTAGCAGGGTCAGCAGCGCCAGCGTTAATAGTATCAATTGCATTAGTAGTAACAGTATCAATTGGATTAGTAGTAGCAGTATCAATTGGATTAGTAGTATCAGTAGCAGTAGCAGTAGCAGTACAAGGAGTACGGGTAGTAGCGGTACAAGGAGAAGTAGGGGCATCATAGGGAGCAGGTCCGTTGAAGGGTGCATAGGTTGGTGTGTTGTGTTTCCGAGCCCACTCTGGTTGCTCGAAGTGGAGAGTAGTACCAGTGCTAGACACACTCAAAAGTCGTCTATTCTCGGACGAATCCTTAAATTCTTGAGCGGAGTTAGAGGATTGATCTTGGTGACTTGTGTCACAAAAGCACATGCACAATGCACTGAGAGTGCCTCCCCAGCGTCCACCAGAAGAAGTTCGAGAAAAAGAAGAGGATTGGGTTAAGATGTCAATGATGGTGTCAAAGGCACCAATATTACAGCCGGCTGCTCTTTGTGCTCGTGGACGGTAAGTGAAGGCCGAATTGTCAGTGGCTCCGTAGAATTGGGTCATTGGAGCTAAGGTCACTAAGTGAAACGGGAAGAGATTGTTTTGAAGAAAGTTCGGGGATTAGAAGAGTAAGTCTTAGTTATAAGGCTTGAGGGGGCCGTTAAAGGGAAGAGGTCCGAGATAAGAGCTGGCGGGAAATAGGGTTGCAAAAAAAGGTCAATTCTGTGGGACAGGGGTTCCTTTTATATTCCGCAGACTGAGGGTGTTATGCTCCAATACATAGATCTGGATGCTTATTTCCTGCTCAGACACGCGTCGAAACACAATAACGACTACTGATTGGCAGTCTGCCAGTGGCAGGGACCTATTTGAGCAAGTAAAAATGACAGTATGCAATAAAAGAGGTCACAGATATCCTGCAATCAAGGTCTTTGCATGAAAAGGTGCATTTTGTGTTTCAGATTGTATGAGCTAAACTCCCCTTGACAGTTTATGCAACAAATGTGCAGGCATACATTTCAAATTGGTCATCAAAATTTCGAATACGGGATGAAAATAATAACAGCGTAGCAATTAAGAAATTGATTAGAGCTTAGCAACCCACAAGAAGTTTAATTTCCCAAGTTTTAGATTGTTGGATGATCCCCTAGAGGATCTAAGATTCCAATCCTCGTATATTTTAGCGAGTAATAGTAACATCGGATCGCTTAAGTCAGTTGCATAAACCTTGCATGCTACGAACGCAGTAGTCCAAATACGATCACAAAAAGTGTCAACGGTTAAACCGTATTGCTCCCAAATGACAATTATCAAAATGATATGCGGGAATAGTATCACTCGAAGAATGGTAATGGATTAGTGGTATCACATCCATTTGGCCCTCATGGCACGTGTACCAAATGCTGATTTCATCCTAGAACGTAATCAAGCCCTATTACAAATGCTATATGTTAGCATAATGAACTGAGAGGTTAGAAATATGGTCACAAGAAGTTCAAGCTGTCAGAAAACCAAAGTGAAATTTGGTTTACGTATGCCCTGGATTTGAGCCTTCCAGAAGGTCAAACATCGCCAATGAATCCGCGCCATAACGACTACAAACGAAGCCAAGTCCTAATGATGGAAGCCTTCAGTATAATCAACATCTACAATCTAATAAGTCTCAAGCTATTCATTAATTTCTTAACATTTACGCGAAATCAGTATGGTGCTCGTTGTATCTCGCACCCACCACCTTGTTTGAATCCAAAATCTGTTCGATCTCCTTCAAATCGGAAGGAGTTAAATCCACGATATGGCCCAAGTTCTTATCGATCTTCTCAGCAGTACTTCCACTTGGAATAGGTATAATCTTGCACACTTTTGGAATTCCATTGAAGTTTTCCAACTCGCTGATTGCTAGAATCCACGACAAGGCCAATGCCTCCAAGGAAGAACCCTTTGTTTCAGCAAATTTTTGTAGCTTCTGAACAATCTTGATATTGTTCCAGTAGTTCTCTTCGGAAAATTTGCCTAGGTGTGATCTGAAATCTCCGGGTCTGTTGATCAACTTTTGAAATGCTTCTGGATCATTAGCTGTGGACTCAGTAAGGTACCCACGGCATAGTGGGGAATACGCCACCACGGGAATCTGGTGCTTCGACAAGACTTCCAAGATGCCATTGTCGACAATGTCTCGACACATAAGTGAGAATTCCAACTCTACACAAGAAATAGGGAAGACGTCCACTGCTTTTGAAATCGATCCCTTGCCGACTTCCGATAGAGAAATTCCATCAATGTTTCCTGCTTTCACGTGCTCAGCAATATATCCAATACTCTCATCATATGGTATATTTGGGTCCACTCTAGCAATTTCAAATATGAGAATAGGACGCTTAGACTTCTCCTGTGGGAAAAATTGGAGAATGTTCTTCACTGACTTATCAATGGATGCCTTGGATCCGTCTGGGGTCAAATTCGTGACATTAATGGCACCTTTGATAGACACTACCACACCTGGGTACTTCTCTCCGTATTTTTTCCAGAATTCTCCCAAAAGTTTCAAATTAATAAGGTCGGAACCATAAAATTCGCCTCCATTGATGAATTTGATATCGTGATTGTCGAGACAATGCTTAATTGTAGCGAATGCCTTTTCAAAGGGTACTGGCTCGGGGGTCCAGGTCAAGGACATTGATCCGAAACCGAAATTGCCAGGAATTGGAACAGCTTGAAAAGACATATTCTAGTTATTTTTAATTGATTTAATTGTTGATAAGGCTGTCTATATCAGGGCCAGAATATGAGTTTATATATGAAAGTTGAGGAGCTCTGACATCTCCATGCAGGAAAAGAGTCTCGGCGATATGACCTAATGGGGAATCAACATCGGGATATACTGTTCATGGAAACAAATCCAATCGGACGGAGGTAAGACATTCTATTTAGGTGCAGAGTCTTCTGAAAATAGATGTCCTTGAGATCATCTTTGGTGGCGTACGGAAGTATCGGCGTTATTGGATGCATTTACTCGGAGTAATCTCATCAAGGATATTTCTCCGAAATACCACGGTTGTAACCATTAAAGTGGCAACTATCAAGAGTGTTATATCCGGGATAACTTGTTCTAATTTTGTTATTTCAGGATACCAGTTGGTTTGGGTGCCATATGGTCGATTGAATCTTGCCTCGAGCAAAATAGTCACGTAAGAAAGTTACTCAGTAACTAATCAACAAGAATGTCTCTTTTTCCATCGTTGAAAGTAAGAACTCCATATTATGTTAACTTCCAGAAACATCCGTCGAACATAACGGACAGTCTATTGACATCGGTAATCAATTACACAACATCCGAGAGAGAGAAAAGTATCAGTATTGCCTAGATGGTTTGCTTGGAGAAACGACTGTATCCCGGATGGCGGGAATGTAGATTTTCAAGCTCTCTCTCTCAACAGTAAATTTTACATTTTCGTTAGTGACGTCTGCGTTCGATCTTTTCCAGAAAAGAGCAACTAGAAGAGGAAGGACGAGATTGGGACTTGCAATCTGGATACCCACAATTCAGTGAGATGAGTTCTGACCGTCTCAGTTTAGAATCCCATCGAAATTGATCAGCATCGCTTCAAAACGTCCAGCAGCAGAGTACTGACCATTTTTACTACTTGAGAGATGGCATAATTGCCGTGTTCTAATGGAGCATGCATAAGGACACCCTCAGAGGCAATATTGGTACCCAATTGAAGAGAAAAAGCGTTTCGCAACCCTTTCTCAACCCACAGGTCCCCAATGCTAGTGAGGTTAGATTGAGCTGAGCCATGTTGAAGCCCCAAGCTAAGATGGGAAAATGTGTCAGTAAGGTAACTTACACCAAATGAAACATTTGAAGAAGTGCCTTCGAACTCAGCCCCATCTGTTTCCAAGTATCCCACAACATTTTGAGAATTCCCCAACGATAGTTTAAGGGCTTTCTCAGATTCTTTCAATGTCAACTGCCTCTCTGGGCTGAAAGTTCCATATTCATCATATTCCTCTAAAAGTAATTGTGTTCAAAATCAAAAGAATGAGATTTCACATGTTGAGCGAAACTCCAATCCATTCAGCTGAGAGAGAAGCAATACTACTTCATCTTTTCTTGATCTGACATTGAGTTGGGCTGTACAAAAGAATTTCTTGATGGAAATGGTTTCTTTCACTGAATCCGCATTTTAGAGCTGGACATTCCAATTTGTCACTTTGGATGGATATTCACAAGTAAGTGCTTGCCAAAGCTAACAAGAAAAGGACCAAAATCATGCCCTCTGAGGTGAATAGTCCACAAGATAATCCAATACTACATATCTATTGATTACCTTCGTTGTATCTTGGTCATTCATCGGGCAAAAAGAAATGTTGTCCCATATTGCTCACCCGGAGAAGATCTACAATCGGCATTCATCTACAAAGGCAAGAGGCAATGTGGTCCTCAGGATCAGCAGGCGGCAAACATCAACCAAGAAAGGAAACTAGATACGAAATTGAAATCGAGCGACTTCAGCCCGTTTTATTGTCCCAAGTTTCAATCTCAAACGAATGTTGTTTGCACTGAGAAGATTTCATCCAACCAGAAGAATACGATAATTAAGGTGTAGTGTTTAAAGTTAAAAATTTTAGATTCAATTTGAATTCTCATAAAAGTGACACTAAAGCTAAAAGGAGCACGCCACCAGACAGGTAAAATTTCGATGCACCCCCTCTGCTGGAGGAGGTGGATGTTGGTTTCGAAAGTGGATGATCCAAAGTCAGCGTCACGACGTCACCTACGACTGTAGTACGAAGATAGGAGCTTGACGAGTAATAGTCTACTGAAGTAGTTGTGTAGACACCAGAAAAGGTAGACCCCGAGATTCGATACTCACCTGTCTCTGTCAAAGTATATTTTGACAGTTTGTAAGTCATCACATAGTAAGTTGTGGAAACGGAGGTCGTGTAAGATATTACCCAGCCTGTCTCGTCCACAGTTTGAACATACTCAGTTCCTCCCTTGTCGATAGTTCCTGGATCAGAATTACGGGAGTAAGTTGGCCGACTTGAATCAGTTATATGAACTTTGGTGAATCCATAGTACTCATCGCTTGAAAGCGTTTCATCGGGTTTAGTATAGTTGAACAAGAATGCCTCTTTGGCTCGAGGAATGGACGACACAATTTCTTCAATTTGCTCAGCTTGCTCTCTCGAGCTTGCTTGAGCTAGTGCAACTTCCTGCAATTCCATGTCCACCACAAAATACATACTTCTGAGAATGTTGTTTCCTAGGTAGTACCCTTCAGTTCTCTCTTTGACCGTCAAATAACACGCATTGTCAACTTGCTCCACAAGATCTCTGTATGGAACTTGAATCTCAATACCACTAAAGTAGAATCTAAAAGATTCAGACAGATTCAATTGATAACAAGGTACTCTATAACCTTTGTAATCATCAATCGCATTCATAGCCTTTGCAATTGAGTAGACAGTATACTCAGGTAAACGCAGATATGGGTATCCCAAATACAACTGTACCGGAACATAAGCATCGGAATAGCCGACACCATCGTATAAGATTCCAATCGTAGTACGATAATCACTACCATTGACCATTTTTACCTTTTGAAGGGTGCCTTCGTATTTGCTGTGGTCGATGGCTCCAAACAAAAGCGCTCCTTGCGAAGCATTGTTTGCACCCAATGAAACTGAATATACATTTCGAGATATCACTTTCTCTTCCACCAACCTATCTCCAAACGAAGTAAAGTTTTTTTCTGTTGGACCAGCAGCAAATCCTATGCCGAGCCAGCCAAGTGATGCAGAGGATTCAACAATACCAAACTTCATAGTAGTTGAGTAGTTGCCAAATCCCACTGTGTCAACGCCTCTGTACCCGAATTCTTGTATAAAGTCGTCGTCGACTTCCATTTCAAATATTTCATTTGCATCTTTAAATGTCTTCAGGGTCTCAGGATCAAATGTAAATCCAGAGCCACAAGAGTAAGCATCACCATAATAATCATAATCATCATAATAATCATAATCATCATAATCATAATCATCATAACCATCATAATCCGTGGTGGAATTTTTCATTGTAGAATTACAACTCGCAGATGGCATCCATAAGATACCCAGGTCAATAAGAAGCATCACACTCACCTTCTGTTTATTGGAACCTACGGTCAATTCTGCAAGAGTAACTCCACGAAAATCAGAATTCGAGAATTTGGCACTTACGATGTTCCTCTTGCCGAGCTGGGCATTGTTGGTGAATCTTCTGGAAAGATCGAAACGAACAAAAGCGTTTGCAAATACCAAGAGGTAGATGAAAAAATACATGTTGTAGGGAACTAAGCTCGGCTGAGTGTGATCTTTTGTAATCAGGGTGTAGATCTCGAATACTGAAATTGCACTGCCTTCTCAGTTCGGCCAACGACGGGCAGTGATTAAAAGAGATGCATAACTGATACTTCCCCACAACATATTGTTTCTTGAATTGATGATTCGCTTATTTCTGTGAGATTGCCGTATTTTTCTTGTCTCGGCCAATTGCAAGCCAATTCACAGCGACTTCAGTATCACGAAATGACGACAATTGATCCCGTCAAAAGAGGTGTACAGTATTTTCTAGGTTGCTTATGTGAAAGTAGAGCTCAAAGCAAATTCTCAAAACATATGAAGTAAAATTTGATGCTTGCTTCTCCTACTGACATACTTGATATCTCGACTACATTATCATTAGGTTCCCATCATGAGGTTTCTGAACACCTGCAGATGATCACATTTACCGAGAGTGCCCTTTCTGGTGGGTCTTCCATATGTTACTCTACTACCTATTTTAAAATCCGTTTCTGCGAAAGTAAGATGATTCAAAAAAAGGAGATTAAGTTAACTCAATTATGTTGAAAGAAAAAGATAAAATTATTCTGGACCGTGGAGTCGACCACTTAGAAGAGTGAGAAGGACTGATGGATTCCAGAACTTCATCAATTACCAACAATTTGAAGATCGCAGACAAAATCGGGAGAAATATTTAAGAAATTCTGGGGATTGAACTAGTCGATCTGAACTCTGTATTGTTTGAAAAGTCAAACTCACTGGCCCTCGATAGATTCTACTTTAGGTGGAGGGTGATGATCTGCAGTACATTAATATTGCTGTTGAAAACCCCATTCAATAACACCCCAAGTATTTGCAAGCATTCAAAATTATCAATTTCGGAAAAATAACAACTTTATCATCTATTCTATTCGGAATTTTCTCTATGTCTAGTATTGCTAACGAATTACGGTAGTCTCTCAGTCCAATTGCTTACATAAGCAGATACACAGGACTCAAAAATTTTCGACTCATCTCTATATTACATTCATCAATCATGTCCAACGTCATCGGTATTACCTTCGGAAACACCTCGTCCTCGATTGCAGTCGCTACACAGGACGGCAAAGTTGACGTTATCGCTAACCCCGATGGAGACCGTTCCATTCCTTCGGTTTTGTCGTACATTGGAATCGATGAGTACCACGGAGCTCAAGCCAGAGCTCAGTTGGTTAGAAACCCAAAGAACACCATCATCAACTTCAGAGATTATCTTGGAAAGAAGTATGATGAGGTCGATTTATCTGTGTCCGCTTCTGGTGCCACTCCAGTCAAGACTGAGGACGGAGGCATCGGATACAAGATCCTCAGAGAAGAGGACAAGGAAGAGCTTGTCACCGTCGAGGAGGCTTGCACTAGACATTTCAAGCAGTTGAAGTTGGCTGCTGAGGATTACTTGGGTCGCCTGATCGAGAGCGCTGTGTTGGCCGTTCCTACTGACTTCACCGAGCACCAGAAGGCCCTTTTGGCTAAGGTGGCTGCTGACGCCGGTTTGAAGGTGTTGCAGACCATCAATGAGCCATCTGCCGCCTTGTTGGCTCATTTGACTGCCTCTTCCACTGCTAGTGGCGAGGAGACCATGTTGCAGGACAAGATCTATGTGGTTGCAGACTTTGGAGGTATCAGACTGGATGCCGCCGTCATTGCTGTCAGAGGAGGTATTTTGACCATCTTGGCTACTGCTCACAAGCGTAACTTGGGAGGTGATGACTTGGATGACTCCATTTCCGAGCACTTCTCCAAGGAGTTCGAGAAGAAGAACAAGGTGGACCCAAGAAAAACTGCCAGAGCCTTGGCCAAATTGAAGGCTGAGTCCATCATCACCAAGAAGACTTTGTCCAATGTGACTTCTTCTTCTTTCTCCATCGAGTCCCTCGCAGAGGGTATCGACTTCCTCTCCAACATCAACAGATTGAGATTCGAGTTGGCTGCCAGAAAGCCATTGAGTGAAATGACTGCCTTCGTTGAGTCTGTATTGACGAAAGCTGGCTTGGACGCCTTGGACGTTGATGAGGTCTTGTTGGCTGGAGGTTGTGCTAATGTCGTCAAGTTGGCTTCCAACGTGCAATTCATCTTCCCTGAATCTACCACCGTTATTGCTCCTTCCTTGGACACCAAGGCCACCAACCCAGAGGAGTTATCGACCAAGGGTGCCGCTTTGCAGGCTGCTTTGGTTGAAGGTTTCGACGAGGAGGAGATTGCTGAGTCGTTGCAGCCTGTTGTTGTTAACACCCAGCACTTGTCTGCTCCAATTGGTATCAAAGATGCTGAGGGAAACTTCCACTCTATTTTGGTCAGAGAGACTGCTTACCCAATCAAGAAGTCCTTCGAAGTGACCAATGGCGAGTCTTCTGATGTTGTTGTGGAGTTGTACGAGGGTAAGAGAACTGTCAAAGAGACTGTCATCGAGCCTACTCCAGTTTCTGACGATGAGGAGGATTCTGAAGATGAGTCTGACGAGGAGCCAGAGATCAAGAAGGAGGTTGTTTACGTTGCAGGCGAGTTGTTGGCCAAGTTGAACTTGACGGACTTGAAGCCTAACTCCAAGTTGGAGGTAATCATCAACATCACCCAGAACGGTACTTTGCACTTGACTGGAAGAGAGTTGAAGCAGGGTGCTGTGGCTGTGAAGGGAGAGATCAAGGGATCTGCTTAAATAGACGAATAACTTATTGAGGCGCATGCTAAGGTTAAAGATTGTCTGTAGAGGGGGAGAACCTCCTAATTTTTTACCAGAAATTCCCAATGAGATGAAAACAGTGAAATCGAAGCTACTTCGCAATGGGTAGATTGCTCAAACAAATATGAAAAAGGCAAGAATGACACAAAACGAAGCTACAGTCGTACTATAAGATTATTTCATATTATTAACGAGGAATTTCAGCATTTCATTTCGTTTTTTCTATTCACCTTGTCCTTCTGTATTTTAACTCATTTATACTTTCCCTCGTATAGTCAGGTATCCTGTATATAGTCTCAACCTGTGGCCCTTACTAACTACTGACTATCAGGTTAAACTGACCACCTCATTCGGGACCCACTTTCCAGGTATCATATTCGCATCTTTCTTCGGCTGTAGCTTCAAATTCTCCAGGCGGACATTTTAAATACTAGATATTTTGAATCTGCAAGAATGCCAAAGAAAAAACCGGAAATGTCTCAGGTGTACAACCAATCCAACAATGAGTTCATATTTGGTGACAAAGGAGGCAGAGGAAAACATCTACTGCTGTTCTTGAAAAACTTATCGCTCACAGGATCATCACTGCAGGCGTCGCAAAATTCATCCGATAGCAGCATTCGAGAGGTTAACAGCAACATTTATGGCAATTTGTCCTATGGGTACACGTCGCCAGATACTGGTGGATCAACCATTCCTGTCCAATCCCAGGCACTGGGGAAGCTGGCACTGATTCCAATGCCTCGATTTCCACGGTCACTGTCACTGAGATCGGTGTCTCTTAATGGTCAAATCGCAAGAACATCGACTTCACCAGATGTCCCTCCTTCCAGATCAGTCAGCAGACTGTCTTCCCCGTTCCACAAGCAAGTATCTCGTACAATCAGCTCTTCTGGAGAAAGAAGTTTTAGGAAACCAACATACACCGATTTGGATGACGATTGGGACGCAGAAATAGACAAGGCAGATAACGAAGATCGTAAAGGAAGATTTGTGGGTATTGGCGGCGGAGAAAGAAAGTCTTCTGTTCCGATGGTTGATTCATTGTATCCAGATTTGACAATGTCAGGTTTTGCTCGGCCATCAGGAGAGATTAAGAATAAAGACCTGATGGACTCCCAAGATTTACAAACCAAGGTGGAGGTTCAAAAATTGAATCAGTTGCATAACCGTTTCCTCAAATTCCGTAAAGTTATTACGGAAGATGCCAATTCTATCAATATTCTGGACTTGCGGAGGCTTTCGTGGAATGGTGTACCCCCCGAACTACGTGCCATGACCTGGCAGCTTCTCCTCGGCTATTTGCCTACAAACAAGACGAGACAAAGCTCAACTCTCAAGAGAAAACGCCAGGAGTATTCAGATGGACTCAATAATGTGACTTTGCAGATTCTGTTCGAAGATAATACTCCAAATAATAATTCGTCCGTACTGCTTGCTGATTCTAGCAACAAGGATAACTCTGTCAATAAGGAGAAACAGCTTTACCATCAAATTAATATTGATGTCAAGAGAACAAACCCCACTCTCAAACTATACTCGTACCCTGAGACCCAAAAGTCGTTGAGAAAGATACTTTACTTGTGGGCAGTTAGACATCCAGCAAGTGGATACGTTCAAGGAATCAACGACTTGTGCACACCATTCTACCAGATCTTCTTGAACAATTATTTGTGGCAATTGCAGCGGAAGAGGGCACATGAGTTTGATCAGGCTGAAGACGACTCACTTCTTTTCATTCCGGGCCTCATTGACGACACGGGTTCAGATGCCTTGGAAAAGCAATTATACAATGACCCAAAACTCATGATTTACACGTGGGAGAACATTGATACGGCACTAATTTCGCCTCGTGTGACCGCCATCATCGAAGCAGATACTTACTGGTGTCTTTCTCGACTTCTTGACAATATCACCGATAACTACATCCATGAACAGCCAGGAATTCTCAAACAGGTGAGTGATTTGCGCAACTTGATATCTAAAATTGACTTGCCACTCATTGAACATTTAGAGTCTGAAGGTGTGGAGTTTATCCAGTTTTCATTCAGATGGATGAACTGTCTACTTATGCGGGAGCTCTCTATTGGTTTGATCATCAGAATGTGGGACACTTATCTTAGTGAAACGCCTCTTGGGTTCAATAACTTCCATGTCTATGTATGTGCTGCATTTCTCATTAAGTTCAGTGGGGAACTTAAACAGAAAGATTTCCAGGAAATCTTACTTTTCCTACAGAACCCTCCCACAGCAACGTGGAAAGAAAAGGACATCGAACTTATGCTCAGCGAGGCTTTCATCTGGCAAAGTCTTTACAAGAACGCACTGGCGCATCTCCGGTGATAACTGAATTCAATTCGTTATAATCTTTTCGAAGCGAACAAATCTAGTAACGCTTAGAGATTAATTGTTAGTCCTACTATGAAGTGTCCTGCTATTAAGTGACTCGCATTTTGACTGCGAAAGGTTTATCTGCAGAACGGATCCAGGAAGTAATATTGTCTAGCTAAAAATTAATTAATTCAGACTCCATCATTTCCAACTTCTTTTCTTCCTTTTTGCTTTTGACTCGCAAGCTTCTCAAAGTTCAACCTTGTCTGAAATCCCTTCAACTCACAGATCTCAACATGTCAAAGCCAGCTGGAAGAACCATTTTAGCCTCTACCATCGCCAAACAATATATTGATGAAATTACTTCTCAAGTAAAGGCTTTGGACTTCAAACCCAAATTGGTGGGCTTTTTGGCCAATGATGATCCTGCTGCTCAAATGTATGCCAACTGGACAGGCAAAACCTGTGAATCGTTAGGTTTCACTTACGATTTGATCACCGTTGATAAGAACGACTTGGAAAGCGCATTGATCAATGCCAACTCCAACGACGAAGTCAACGGAATCATGGTCTACTTTCCTGTGTTTGGTGATAACCAAGATCAGTATCTTCAACAACTCATCTCGCCAGAGAAAGACGTTGAGGGCTTGAACTTCTTGTACTACCACAACTTGTACCATAATGTTCGTTTCTTGGATCCTCCAACCAACGAGCAGAAGTCCATTTTGCCATGCACGCCGTTGGCTATGGTGAAGATTTTGGAGTACTTGGGTGTCTACAACAAGCACTTGCACTATGGTAATCGCTTGTACGGAAAAAAGGTTTTGGTTGTTAACAGATCGGAAATTGTAGGAAGACCTCTTGCTGCTTTGCTTGCCAATGATGGCGCTACTGTCTACTCTGTGGATATTCATAACATTCAACAATTCACAAGAGGAGATGACTTACTGATGCAGAGACACAAGGTTGTTGATCTAGATGCTTCGGAATATTCCCTAGAGAAAATTACTCCACAATGTGACGTAATTATAACTGGTGTTCCTTCAGACTCGTACAAATTTCCTTCGGAATTGGTTTCAAACGGTGCAGTGGTGATCAACTTTGCCAGTGCGAAGAATTTCAATGATGACATCAAGCAGAAGGCAGGTTTGTATGTTCCTTCGATTGGAAAAGTCACCATTTCAATGTTGTTGCGTAACTTGCTTCGTTTGATTGACAACAAGAAGATCAGAACACAGAGTTAGAAAGGACTACGAAATAACACCTGGTTCCACGTCGAATAGCAACTTCCAAAGTCTATGAATACTTCGGGGAAAAGAATCTGAACCAGGCTATTACTTTAACAGTTCATTCTATCGAGCAGCTTGATTCTTAGTACTACAGAACTAGAAGAATCCAGGCAAGTGAGATAACAGTATTTCCTCGCATGGTAAAGCCACTTGTCGGTATTATTGGTGATTTTTTGGAACAAAATGACTGGTATTTTGACCCTCCAACTCTCAGAGATATTCACATTTCATACCTCTTTTGAAATAAAGACAAATCAAGATTTGGGAGATATGTATGCACGTGCCATAGGTCACGTGTCGACGAGTGGAGAAGTCATCGCATGACCATCGCGCACCTTCTCCATTCAGACCAAGATGATTAGCCCAAGCACTTCCTCTTCATTCACACCCGTACACCATGAGAAGCCCTTGACTCGCCTTGATGTGACTCTCATCGGGAAGAGTCAGGAACCATACAAATTTGCAGGTCTGGATCAACGCATATTAACAGTGGCATTAATAATACGAAGAAGCCAGTACCTCTTTCATCTATAGCAAGCTTCCGTACCTCCCATGTCTGACCTCAAGAAGGGCTCAATCCCCATCGATACTTTGGCATTCACCGAGTCTCTTGGACTTCAGACATTCAGAAGAAATGCAAGAAATGCTTGGTCTAAAGAAGAGGATGCACTTTTGCTAAAGCGAATGGAACAGATGTATCCCGAACAATACGCTCGAAAGACCCTAACAGCACAGAATGTTGATTGGGAAACCGTTGCAGAAGTATTTGATGATACTCGAAGAGGAAAAGACTGCCGAAAACGGTGGACATCGTCGCTAGATCCATCATTGCGGCGCGGAAAGTGGACAGATGAAGAAGATAGAAAGCTCATGGAGCTGTATAACCAATATGGTCCACTGTGGCAGCAAGTGGCTCTGGAAATCGAAGGAAGAACTGAACATCAATGTCTGAAGCGGTTTTTAGAAGTGCTAGACCCTGCCCAACGGAATAGACTTGCTCCATGGTCGGAGGCCGAGGAGGTGAAATTGATCCGGTTGGTAAAACAGCATGGAACCAAATGGAAGACCGTGGCTGCACTGTTCGAAGGTAGACCACCACTTACGATCCGAAACCGGTGGAGAAATCTTGTCAATCAAGTGGCCCGGGGCAGAGCATCGGCGATTATTTTGGAAGAAATGTCTCTGGTGGCGGATGGGAACCTTAAGAGCAAAATCAACGAGTTGGCCGCAAGACGTCATGATGAAGATGGCCGTCAGTCTAAAAAGCAAAAACGTGGACACATGGATGGTGGGCCAACTAAACTACAAGAAATACTGGATGATATCAATATGAGTCTAGACACAGACCATCTGCGATCAAATGGTAATGGCGAGGGGCAATATGGAAACCAGAGTGAGGAGTATCACAACCGCAATGAAGAGTTTAGAAGAGGCCAGAATTCTCAGGATACATTGCACACGCAGTTCAGGCCGAACAACGTTGCAGAAAGAAGGAGTCATGTGGAGTGGAAGTATGGACTTGCAGTGACAGACAACACGGGGACGCTCTCAAATTTGGATCACCTTCAAAAACTTATAGAAAGTGGAGGATCTATTCAATCGCAGCAACTAGCTCAACATTTGGTTGCGTTCGCTGCCCAACATAATATGGAGATAACCGTTCACCAGCATGTTCATCATCACTACTCTCCGCCAAACGAAGGAAATCGGGCTGAAAATGGACCGAGTGGACATGAGCGTAACGCTCATTCTGCTCGTGTTATGGCTTACAAAGCGGATAGAGGCAGCAATCCTGGTCAATTCTACAACGTGGAGCCAGAGTCGCAGATCAATAGGTACCAACACTTCAACTACTTGCCTCCTTTGACAGAAACTCCAAAACTCAACTCGTCTGCATCGTCACCAGCATCAAGTTCAAAGGGAAGCACCCATCATTACCATCACTATCATCACCATCACCATCACCACGAAGAAAACAGAAAGGAACTTACATTAGAGGATGAAGCCGCCACTAAGGAGTCTGATCTTCTCAAACTACTCAATGAGGCCGACGGACGGAACAAGGTTCTAGATGATGACAAGAAAATCATGGAGGAGAGCAGGTCAAACTCCATGACCCCATTGACTCAAGCTGTCCAAATGGTGGCAGCGGCAGAGGCAGGAGAAGCATTTCTTGACAGAAACGACGGATACGAAGAGAAGAAGCGCAGCTTCGATTACCAGGATGAAGAAGCAGAGGAGGGGCTCGACTTTTTCGAAACCATGCGTAATTTGAATGTTGTCGGTCGAGTAGAAAAGCCTAATAGTCACAATATGGCGAAGACAGGAGAAAGCCAGCATGTCTCACGCATGAACACACAGCCAGTATCTCAGCATCATCCACTCCATTATTTTACGAGCAGTGTGACTCCGCAACCAGAAAAGGCGCTTGATGATGAGGAGGAGGATCTTATCAATTCGTATGGATTGTTCTACAACGCTTACCAGAAAGATACATCGATGGAGCAAACCACCCTTTTGGACGCGCCTACACAATATGGGGCTATTCCATTCAATCCTTCTTAGTGAAATCATACTTGGGAGAATAATATTATGCATAAACCTGAACAAGTAGTGAAAAGGATACAATACTTAGACTGTGTAACTCTTGAATATAGGGGTTAGGAGACTGTGGCAAGCAGATCAAGAAGATCAAGACATACATCTAATTTAGGTTGTACAAGTAGACATCACTTGTAAAATCTTGTGACACATACACCCCTGAAACATGTTAAACCTGTCAAAGCTGTCAGACCTGTCAAACGATAGAAAATTTTGTATCTACACTGACAATTTATTAGGTACTTTCAACAATAGGCCATGCTAGATAGTGTACAGTACATCATGCATCTCGCCAATTCTGCAAGGTAAAGTATAAATATGTCAAACCTTGGTCATTTGTAACTCCAACTTAATTATTCAATTGACCTACCAAATGACTACCGTACTCATCACAGGTGCAAATAGAGGTATTGGTCTCGAGTTGTTGAAACTTTACGCTGCAGATCCACAAAATAAGGTGATAGCAACTGCAAGAAATGCAGAAAGTGGCAAAACCATCGAGAGTTTGGCCCAAAACAACATCCATGTGTTGTTACTTGACATGAATGACTCGTTGGAACAAATTCAAGCTAGTTTTGAGCCTTTGGCAGAAATTGCTCCTGAAGGCATTGATGTAGTGATTCAGAACGCTGGAGCTAGTATCGACTTCCCAGTACCTGGCACCAATCCTGCCAATGTAGGCATTGACGGGTACGCAAAGAATTTTGGCAACAATACATTGGGTCCTATCAAAATTTACCAGGCTTTGTATCCATATTGGACCAAGAAAACTGGAAACATCAAGAAGTTCATCTTTGTTTCGTCAGTAATGGGCTTGATTAACAATTACTTGGGATCTATCTCTTTTGGGTACGGAATGTCTAAGGCTGCTCTCAACCATTTCGTCAAGGAGGTTTCCACATACAATTCCAAGAGCGACGATGAAACTTTGAAAACTTCATTGGTTTTGGCTGTCCATCCGGGTTTGGTGAAAACCGATATGGCAAGGGATCTCATTGAGAAGTTCAATCTCACCAACTACTTGACGCCTGACGAAAGTGCCGGACATTTAAAGAAATTGTTTGATGGCTTGAAAGACGGGGATAACGGTACTTTCAAGAAATTTGATGGACAGCAGATCCTGTGGTAATTTATATGGACTATAAAACTATAAATAGCTAATTAGAGACTGAAGGTTCCAGTTAAATAGAGAACTGCCATTTTTGAAAAAAGACCCGTTGTTGCGAGAATGTAATCATTCCGGATAACCGGAAATCGGTTTTCGTATCTTTTTTCGGGCAATGTCTCGTACTTATTCACCTAGGAGTTTATCTACAAAATCACCATTCCTCGGTGTCTTTCTTATCACACTTATTCGCACAGTTCGAATATTCGTCACCTAACACATCGGGGCTTACAAAGAAAAATAAGGATTTTCTATCGTGCAAGTTATTTCAATACATTTGTCTTATTCTATTTTGTCTCTTTTCACTTTCTTTTCCAATACTTTTTTTTTTTAAAGAATTCCTCGCTTTTCTACTATTCTACTCCGCCAGGGTATAGCCCCAACTTTGGTGACAGAGTACAGGACCAAATCACTAACCACTGTTACAAATCAGTCTTTCTATTAACACCAGCCATAAACCCCTCCACGGCCCGATGCACCCAGTTCCCTGTGCTTGTGTGCCCAAAAATTGACCTTTCCCCTTACGTGCCAAATTTCTGCGCTTGAAAGACTACATTCATCACTTCCATCCTTGAGATCAAATTCACCAGTACGAATGCCTGTTCTCCAGAACATTGGGCAGACTACCAAGGCGCCGGCGTCCCAGTACGTTCTCTCGACAGCTTCCTCGTCTCCCACACGGCGGCCTCCCCCGGGGGTTGTAGCGGAGTCCATGACTGCTAAAGACCAATGTCTTAAGATCATCAGCCACGAATTCCGAGCGCTTCAACTCGACCCGCTGCTTGCCAAAATGTCAGTTTTCGACCTTATCGATCACTGTGCGGCCCTTTTTGAAGAGCTGACCCAGCATCTAGCATCAGAACGGGGCTTCTGTAGCTACGTCCGTTCGTTTTTGATCTTCAACTACTTTGTGAACACCTTCATCATGGTCCACTTCAATGGCTTTGCAAAATTCATGGAGAATCTGCATCAGGACTTCATAATCTACTTAAACTTATACAATTTCTTCCGACGTGACGATATATTGGGCCCCAATGCCTTTGATGTGGACTTGGCAGAACTTCGTCAGTGGATCATCCAGTATTTGACCTCCAAGGATTTGCTTTCCTTCGATGTGGACCTCCTTTTCGGTTGGCTAAATGAATACATTGACTACTTAAAACATAAAGACGACGATTCCAGTGACGCAGATCTCGTTGAAACAAATCTGAAGTCTCATTCTGATTATTACAAGACCGATGGATCCAAGCTGTACAGTTTATCGCTGCATTTGAAAGGTCCCAATGATTCCTTAGATGGCTCACTCGAAGATGATGACGATATGTTCAATTTTAATTCTCGATTCCCTGATGTTTCTCCGTCACTATCCCCATCCAAAGATCCTCCTTATCCAGTGGAAGACCCTGGTACAACAAAGAAGGAGATGCCTCCATACCCTTTGAATTCGGCAGTAGAGACTTCCAAACGCCCACTCGCTATTCCACCAGCCGTCGTCGTTCCTCGTGTTTCCCCAATCAATGCATCTGGCAACGGAACGGGACCCAGAAATCCGGGCCAAGTTTCTTACAACTCGAGCCAAAGTTTTGTTTCGGTATCTTCTTCGCTGCAATTAACTGCTCGTGAACCACCACTTCCTCCTCCTCATCAAGTGCCGTCTTCAAGTCTGCTAACATACTCAGCTCCTTATGGCAACAATTTCCAGGCAGATGGACAACTGGACCCTCATACACGCCATCCAATTTATGCCAATCGTTCTGATGGACATGGCGTTGCTCTTGCAGCTCAAAACAATGGCCATGGTAATGGACAGGGACCCTATCTTCAGCGGCCAGCTCCTAACGTTAATGGTAATCCATATGCGAACTATTATCGACAACTGGCTCTGTTACCCTACGGGCAGTATACTAATGGCCAACCAATGATTAACGGCCAGCCAGTCATTAATGTTCAGCCAATTTCGAACGGTCAACCAGTGATCAATAACCAGCCACCTATGCTAGCTCAACCAGTCGTTAATGGACACATGATACCCAGTGGACATGTCCCATTTACTGGCTCTGTTCAGAATCTGAAATCATCTTGGATGAGAGATCACTGTGTTTGTGGATTGAAAAATATGGGATCGTCTTGCTACATTAATTCGGTCACGCAAGTATTTTTTGGTCTTGGACGCATTAACTATCTATTCGACGCCAACTCAGAGCTCAGTCAGAGGTTACGTTCACTTCACAAGAAGCCCAAGCTTGTGGACTCGGTGGCCAATCTTCTATCAACATTCAATGGGAATGGTGGAGCGAATATAGCCCCTACGAAGTTTTTGCGTGTCTTGTCATCTCTCAAACCTGACTTCAACATCCCTTTTGAGCAACAAGATGCACAAGAGTTTTTGCTTTTCATGATTGACAGGTTGCATGAGGAACTCGCCAAAAAACCTGTTGGAGACTTTGTGGACTATATATCGAAGTGGAAGATCACTGTTAACCCTAAGGAGCGTGATGAGTACCTAAAATGGTACCATCAGCTCTTACAACATGAAGGGGAGTCGCCCATCAACGACTTATGTCAGGGTCATGTGCAGAGCAAACTCAGTTGTAACACTTGCGGGCATAAGTCGATCAGCTATAGCCCGTTTTCTATTCTATCGCTTCCCATTCCAAACGCCAACTCCCGTGGTGTGGATCTCACTGACTGTTTGCGTTACTATACGCAAGATGAGGTGTTGAGTGGAGAAAACGCCTGGAGGTGCCCAAAGTGTAACAAGGATAGTGATTCTAACGAAGATAAGGAAAATCCTATGGATGTGGTGTTCCAGCCCAAGAGAGGTATGTTCAAGTTTTCAAAGCGAAGCAAGTCTCCTGCCAAAAAGACTCCAAGCTCTAGTGCAAAGTCATCAGTCAATTCGCCTGCCCCAACAGCGATTTCCATCAAGCAACTTAGTTTCATCAAGTTGCCTCCTGTGTTGTTCATCCACTTATCCAGATTCTCCATGTTCAATCTCACTGATAAACTCCACACGGATATTACATATCCGTTGAGACTCAAGTTCAATCATCAGACTCATGACATAGTGTATAACCTCACTGGATTAATCAACCACTATGGAAATCTCAAGAGTGGTCACTACACCTCACTCGTCAATAAGGCGAGCGTTCATGGAAAGGGTCCTGTGGATCCTTTGCAATCACCAGCCTGGTGCTACTTTGACGATGACCACATCAGGATCAATGTGCCCCACGGTGACGTTAATTCGAATGATTCCAACAAGTTGCGTTCGCGTGACGTATACGTTCTATGTTACGAACGCATATAGAAATACATAATTATGCATCAATCTTCCTCACTTTCGCTATTGTCAGCGAAAGCAGAGAGCTTCTTCCTCTTTGACGAGAGTCCTTTTAAGACAACCAGCACTTTTGTAGGCTTTTGGTCTGAAGACTCGGTATTCTTTGGTTTTTCAACTACCTGTTCACTCATTGCACCTTTTTCCACTTCACTTTTGGCTGCCAACTCCTGGCCTTTTGCCACCTGATTATTGATGAACTTTAGTGCCATCTCTTCGTCTGTGCGGCGAATTTTCTCCTTGTTCCTTGCCTTTAGCTCGGTGGATGAGTCCACCAATCTGATCACCAAGTTGAATTCATCGTCCTCATCAGGGACTTCCACTCGGACCTTACCCAGGCGACCCAAGTACTTGATAAAAGACGTAAGTGACAGCCACTTTGTAGCATTCATGTGCACGTGGTTTTTATCGTTAAGAATATACTCCTGGTAGAATTTGTTTGCGTTTATTTTCTTTGTTCCGTGATTGATCTTCAACAAACGCAAGAATTCTTTCTCAAATGTGGACGAGTACTCTTCCACCACAGAGTTTCCATGACCATCTGCGCTCAAGTTGGATATTCTTCCCAAATGTGAAGGTGACAGAAGATGATTCTTGAAGCCGTTGGCATCTCGACATTGTTTCTGGCAGAGTTGACAATAATACTTAAGCTTCTGAAGGCCCGAGGCTTTTAATTGCTTGGACTGATACTTTGCAGATCCAAAATCCGCTCTGCCCATTTGAACTATTTATAATCGCTTTTTAAAACCACAAAGTACTTGGATGTAGAGTTGTGATGATCATCGTGGAGTGTATAAGACAACAAGACTCACTAGAGTATAGTTAACGAAAATAGGTAATTATACTGATAAAGATTTGTTTGTGATAGAATAAGAATCAGGGTTTATTCTCTTCTCTATTTCTGTCCTTTTACTCTTCACAATGCTCCGACGCCTAGCACTTCTGTCTGCCAGACACTACTCTGGACCACCGATTAAGAGATACAACGGATTCACAAATTGGCCATCATTGAAATGGCATACGGCGTTTCCTGCTCCAGCAAAAATCTTCACAGGAGTCTTATCGGCTGCTGTGACCATCACGCATGTGCATCACAACACGCTAGTGACGTTAGGTCCACCAGTAGCTGTGGGGACGTATTTCATCATGAGAAGAATAAACCACCAACGGTTTCTTCGACTGCTTGAAGGTGTGAGACCGGAAAATACCACTGAATGGGACGATGACGGGTCGAAGATCCGTATTTGGAAGTATGACGAGACGAATGTCCAGAATGTGCTTCATGGCATCGACAACGAGTTCCAGCACAAGTTGGCACAAGCACTTGAGGTAGTGGAGAAGAAGGTGGTGGACTACGTGGTTGAACTGGAAAGTAGCGACAGCGTCTCCCTGCTAGTTTCGCTGCTATTGGACGAAAACAAGCAAGTCGTAATGCATTTGGGTGAGTCGCCAGAAACATTCGTCACCACTCGGGCAGAGGTGGTTGACCGGGACGGGGTAGAGAGGTTTGTTGAATTCCTGAGGTTTTCGGTGGCACTTTACTCTTCGAAGAACATTCGTAACAGAAGAAGATTGGCTGTGGCTGATGTGAGTTTACTTGCTGTTCCTGAGACTGAAGAAGCAGAGGATTTAGACTATCGAGACTACCGAATGACAATAGAACTCACACCTTACAAACTTTTTGGCAAGCCCGAGAAGGTTCAGAATACTAAGACTGAGATCAGCTCTGCTGATAATTTCAAACAGAGTGGCCGAAATTAGGAGAAGTATTTGGCATTGGATCAGATTCGTACTGAATACTGATCGCACTGGCTGTAGTGGTTTACAAGCAGTAGAATAAGTCCTGAACATATTGAAAATGTTGTTAATTGGTAAGGAATAGCTACACAAAACAGTTGGTCCATGTACATAGCAATGACGAGCGCTTTTTCATCAAAATTCATCACTTCTTCCCGAAGAAGTTACGGCTAAAATCCTGGAATGTTCCCCAGTGGTCGCAGTTAGAATTCTCTCTCATTTGCAATAATTCAGGCATCCATTTCTTGATGTCTGAGATTCTCTTGTTGGTGTTGGGATGAGAAGCAAAAAACTCGCCAATTAAAGTATCGTTCAAAGTGATCATATTCTTTTTGGCCTGTTGCTCCCAGTTTTCCATTCTTGCCCAGAAATTTACAGCATCTTCGACATTGAAACACAGTCTCGCCATCAACTCACATCCAATTCTATCTGCCTCTGACTCCATTTCTCTGGATGCTGGCATCTGAAACAATCCAGTCACCAACAAATCTGTGAACCAAGAAATTCCAGTTGCCACATACAACATAGTTGAGAGCATAATATAGATTGGTTGTTTGCTCAACTGCTCCAGCGAATGGTGCGCCAATTGATGGGACAACTCATGGGAAAGAACCGTTGCAAGTCCATCTTGGTTCTTGCAAATAGGCAAAATAGAAGAGAATATGAAGATTTTGCCGTTTGGCAAGATGAACGCATTGGGAGGCTCCTCTAGCGCATTTTTCACATTAATGATGTGAATGGTCCAATCAAGAGACTTCAAGTGGGCAGCCTGTTGAGGGTCTTTGCACCCGTCAATGGCAGTTGCCAACAACCTGTTCATCACATGGCGAATAAGGAGGTAATTAGGGTCCATTGGAGATGCTAATTGGCCTTGGAACTGTGCCAAAATCTGCTCATACGAATAGTCTCCTATCTTTTCCTCCAACCAGTATGGAATCCAGAGAAATCTGCGACGGTGGGTGTAAGGGGCCTCATCAAGGTTATATACGTAGAAGAAGACGCATCCACCTACAAATAATAAGACAAATCTGTTCAGAAGAAGTCGTGAAAGCGACACACCAGAACTAGAACCCCCAGCCTGCTGGAATCTTTTGTAGTGGGCATATGAACGGAGCTGTCCGTAACTGGGAGAAAGTTTCGTGATAATCCGGGGATATGGCTTTGCTTGAGCAATTGTACTCTTCACAAATGATGATGAAATTGCTCTGGATGTCCTGGGGCCATTTGCAGTGGAGAAGTTGGCCAACTTAACTTGTACACCAACCTTGGTTAGACGATTGGTAATTCCAGTGGCCGAAACGGCAGATGTTCTGCAATTGAAGGCTCTCCTCATCATGGGAGAGAACATTTTGAGAAGAAAGAGCTGAAGTTGCGGGGGACAAATGAGTGAGCTGAAAATGAGGATATGGACCACGCAGGATCTACACCAATAAGTGTATGGTTGAAGTAGATCCAATTGGAGTCGTGGGTCGGCAGAAAAAAGCTTGAAAGTGGAGAAAATGGAAGGTTTTGTGTTGCTGCATTACGAGGCAACTATTTATGGGGCAAGGTTGCAACTTTTATGCAAAGACAAGTACAGGTTTGAAGTTCAGGAACAAGTGCTGAGAAAGCCAAAATTAGAAAGTTCGGTAGAGAAAGGTCAAAATATCAGTTGAACAGTTTGTATGAGTCTAAATTGCTCAATAACAATGGTTGAATGGCTTGGTTTCGAAGATATCAGTAGACTGATTCAAACTGGTCATTATTTTCAAGTACGTTGCATTTTCAGGTCCTTCATTATCCAATTTTATGGAGTAGCTATCAAAGCGCTCCCACCAAAGATCATAAGTAGCAAGTGCCTGAAAGTCTCATTTGACATCATGGCGATTCCGTTTTACCTTGTCAGCCAAGTTGACATGAATTAACATCGTTGTACAACAACCCCACTTCAAACGGAAAATCGAAGCTGGAATTCTAGAATATGGAACTCTCAAAAGAAGTTTCAACTTCACTTCTTCTCATAAACTAGATTGAATTCTCACATGTAGATTTCAACCAACTATGGTACTTGAAGATTGTAGATTCACCAGTTGGCACCATATCGCCTCAAGTCATACACCCACTCACTTAAACACAACGTCAGGTGTCTCCTTATCAAATGCGGCGTCAGCCGTGATGTTATTGTCGAAATTATTCTCGATGTTGGTGGTTTCAATCGTCAGATCTACAGTCCGGTCTGCTGCTCCAAACTCCAGACTCTCTTTAGCTAAAATGCGCTCATGATAAGGATGTTTCTGGCGAGGAGATCCGGTTTCATACACATAGTCGTCATTGATGCCCTGGCGATCGAATAATGTGTTGTGTATGATGTCAGAGCTCAGATTATTGAGATTTGTTCCTAATCTCTGTTTCATGTGCATTGTGGCAGCACGCAGTGGAAGTTTCTCGAAAAACTGAGGACTATTGAGCTGCTTAGCTAAATTGTCTAGCGATCGGCTCAGCGAGTCGTTGTTGCTGCCGATAAGACTGGTGTTGCTGGAACTATGAACGCTCAGCTTGTCGCCATTGATGGCCGGTGGCTGTGCCAAGTTATGGGCAAACGGACTGTGGTCGCCATTGCCTGTGTGGTCGGGTGTTCTGCTTCTGCCATTGGCCACGCTCTCGGGCATGATGGGGATGAATTTATCGTAGAAATCATACGACAGCGGGGTTTTACGATGCTGGTTCAACACCGATGGAGCCGGCGTGACCAACTGTGTCTTGCGGCGATCCAGAACTGAGGGCAGCAGGCCCAGGCCCCTTGACAGCGAGGCTACCTCCGCGGAAGACGGATGCTTCTCACTAGCAAGATGGGCCTCTTCCATATAGAGATTCGAGGAGTTTTTCCCGTTGTCGTAGGGCTTGTGGAGTGCCTCTCCAAACTCGGTGAACAGATTGTTATCTCGCAACTCGACGTCGATGTCATTATGCTGCATATCCTCCTTTTTGTTGCGTCTTCTGTTTCGATTCCATAGTAAGTAAGCTCCAACGAAAACTATGAGGCATGGGATGCCGATAGCCAAGCCCACGGCCATACCCTGGTTGTATCCCATGTTGCAGATATCTTTGTGAGGGAGACGTTTTGGGGTGCTAGGGTGCTGATTCTGGCGACCAACTAGTCAAATATGGTTTTTGGCAGATTCTTGATTGGATCAACAGCAATCAAAATCAAAGGGCACAAGCGAATGGTCGGGGAGTCGGGAAGTTGCACCGGTTGCAGATCCGGGAGGTACGGATGTGGAGAATAGTTTCTGAGCGACACTATAACCGCAGATATGGGGCCAAAATGATTAGGTAGTATAGGTTCGTCAAATATTTAGGAGGTCGAAATCGGTAACCAAGGTTAGATTCGGGGGCTGAAGAACCGGAGAGCTGCATATAAGAGGTATCTATATGCATATAGTCCTTGGTTCCGAGGGTGTTCACCACGGGGCGATGGCTAAAAATACCAACAAAATAGCTGTCCACCGCCCTAAAACCCTCGGATTACCATGACATTTGAGTGACCATTTTGGGTCGGACTTGGACCCAACCGGAAGAGTCTATGAATTCCGGGGGATTTCGTACCATTTTTCTTTGATGGGGCCCTGCGGCCAGAATTTCTTTCGGTTTTTTCTTCCCTACTTGCAAAACATTCTCTGGCTGATACATTCAAGTCAGGATTACTGCAGATAGGCCACCTTTACTTTTAGTGCTAATGGTCGGAATTACAAGGAAGAACAGTTATGTTTCTAGATTTTCTCCGAAAGCAATATACGTAATTGGTTTTTGTTCTCGTAGATCTGGAATAGAGACATTTTCTGAAGGAACATTTTTAAATTTTGTTTAAGGTTTCAATGGGTTAGAATTTTAGTTCAGGTGACCAAATCTGTCAATTCGCATATCAAGAGAAATGGACATGTGATGTTGAGTCATATGATATTTATCACGTTGTTTGGGTCACGTTGTTTTATCACGTGCAAGATTCATCCTATTCTATTTACAAGTTACAAATCAAAGTCCAATGTAGGGTCTTTCATCAAGTCGACGGTGGTTCCATCATTAACCTCAAGCACAAAGTGCTCCACATCAAAAGGAACGAATTTGGCTGTTCTGGAAGCCTTCAATTTCAACTTCCCGCCACTTTTGTCTCCGCAAACATCAAACTCAATATCAATGTTACCTTTGACGGTATTAAGCGTTCCCCAAATCCATGGCCATGAGGACTTGAAGCCAATGTTGGCGCCCAATTCGTTTTTAGCAGCCTCGGATCTTCTCAAACAGTAAAGAACTGAATTCACAATTGGTGAACGAGTCTTTTCGTAGTTAAAGATAAGTGCACACAGCACGGTAACACCCACAGCGTATACCCAGAAGTATCTTCTGTTCTGCTTCTTGGAGGCAAATGGATCAGGCAATTCTCTGTCGACATTCACTGGTCTTCTTTTGTTCAATTCTTGAACAGAAATTGTTTGGGTAGAATATCCTCTAGATACGGGACAGAGTGGCGAAAAAAGCAGGAGACCACTAAGACGGCCAATAGGAGCACGTCTGGCTAAACTCCGGAGTCCTAGAGAGTTCATGTGAAGGGTTTTAGTGTGGTGGTCAAGGTTTTAAATGGTGAGATTTGTGGTAGGAAGCTTGTGATGTGGGATGTACGGGTGTGCAATGGGCATGAATTAGTAGGAGTATTGGATGGAAACGATGATAGAGACACTTCCGAGAACATATCACACTTAAGAAACATTAAAAATAAAAAAAACGACGCAAAGTTACTTGATGAACAAGAAATAACCTTCTTAATCTATGTTGAAAACTAATTCTTGACCTCCTCCCCCTCCATGCATGGCAAATGACATAGAGGAAGGTATCCAAATAGTGTCCAAGAAATAATCAGAGCAACTATTGACTAATTGAGGTTAATCTGAAATACATTGGAAAAAAAAACCTTTCAAATGTTTCTGTAGGTCTTCTCGATTACCTAAATTACATACTATTGTATGTATACGCCACCACTTTGACACCCAATAAACAACCAACGAGTGATTGTGTCTCACAGTCAAGCAACCTCACCAAAACCACAGAAAAACAGAAAAAACAAAAATACTCAAAACCATACAAGAATCTAAAGAAAATCTCCAACCAACTCAGCCCCCACCTCTATATGACATGGTGCGCTTACTTAAGCAACTTTGTTGTTAGCTTGGCAATCAAGTCAGTAGGCGTTGTGTTCCCTGATGAGGTGCGGAATTAACCAGGTTGATTATGCGGCTGGTCAGACAGCCTCACGGCTCCGAACAAAAAATAAATAGTGGGTCTCCAACCATTGCTAGATCAAGTTCTCCACCAGAATTTGGTTATATCATAAAGGTTCTTTCCTAGGGAGTCCCATTGACAATATTCTTTCGATTTTGATCGCTTTTTTGATCGTCCTCTCTATTGTTGCTAGTGATCATTGTCCCTTGTTGGTTTTCTCACCATAGTCGTTAATTCACCTAGACTCATTTCCAAATGGATATTCTGGCACTTTTAGCCAATTTTACGTGGTCCCCGACGGAAGGGTATCCCACTGTCACTCCAACATCGTTCAGATCCATCGATCCAACCCGTATTCCTGAGCTCAGTGCTCTGTTGTCTAAGGCAATAGTGAGTATTGCCACAGCTGATCATCAACTTGATTTGTTGCTGTTATCGCAAGTGATTCGTGGATGTGAGGCATCTTTAACCATGATTGTCGGCCAGCAGGCCTTGGCGACTGCCACGGATGAGGCTGTTAGGGCCACCGCCTCCACTGCAGTATTCCATGCATCTTACAACTTGAAGAAGCTTGCCGACGAGGAGAACTTGTATAGTTATTACTTGAACAGAGGCGGTAACATCTTCTTCTTCATTGTTTTCGTCGCCATTCTCCTCTTCAATGTGGGCATGCTTCGTTACTCTCGCTATCACTGGTACAATTTGACGTTTATCGCTGGTTTCGTTCTCCAGGTGTTGGGTTTCTTGGGAAGAATCTTATCCTTCACAAACAATACTGACATCAACTTCTATTTGTTACAATTTGTGAGTTTGACATTGTCTCCTGCCTTCCTCATGGCAGGCATCTACTTTTTGTTTGCTCAGAATGTCATTGTGCATGGCAGACACTACTCTGTGTTGAAACCGATGTGGTACTCATACTTTTTCGTGTTTTGTGATGTCTTCTCGTTGTTTATCCAAGGTACTGGTGGTGGAATGGCCTCCATCGCTACAAAACAGAGAAAAGACAGTCGTCCAGGTACATGGACCATGTTTGGTGGTATATTATTCCAGGTGGCTGCCATGTCATTATTTGTTATATTTTGGTTTGAATTCATCACTCGCATATACTTCAAAGACAGAAAAAAGATTACATCTGATTCTCCATACAAGAAAAAGAGCATCAAGAATTGGTTTTTGTTCTTGTTCAATGCCAAGAGGATTCGGAATTACAGAGAGACTGAACTTGAACAGTTCTACAATCCCAAATATGCAAGCATTAGAGCGCGTCCTCTCGTGCATTACTACCCTGTTGCAATCAGTATTGCCGTGCTTGTTATTTATATCCGTTGTATCTATAGAGTGGTGGAGTTGAAACAAGGTTTCCAGGGTTTTCTTATCAAACATGAGGTCTTCCTTATGACTCTTGATGCATTGATGATAGCCATTTCTGGCCTTATATTCATTCCATTCCACCCGGTGTTTGTTTTTGGAAGAGAAAATGTTCTCAAATTGGCTACTATTAAGCAGAATAGGGACGAAGAGGATGGCGACGATGAAAACGGCGAAAAGTCCAGTGCGGGTGTTATAGACCAAGCCAACAGCTCAAACACCCTGGATTAATATTTAAAGAAGGCTAAATGCTTGCCTGGTGTTTGTCGCTGCTTTAGGGTTGTTTCTGCATTGTTGGCTTTTCATTGAGATTACTTACTTCTTTACATTTATTATAGTTAACTCTTGCTTTCCTTTGAAATCGAGTAGAAGCACCCTAAATTAAGTTGCCATTCATTGGGTGGATTGCCTGTTCAAATTTTCAGTATTTAGGCTCAATAAATCAATGGTGACAACAAAGTGATCTCGTATGTCAAGGCTGGAACCAGATCAGATCACCCGATTGCGCATGAATGTGGCTAGACGAACGGGCAATATACGAGGTATCATCGAAGGAAAGTATATTTACTTGAAAGACAAAAACCATTTCACGCTGTAAGAATTCGTTTTTTTGGTTGTTTTTTGTTTCTCTTTTATGGGTTGACAATAGTTTGTTCAGATGAAAATTACAGAAGCAGAAGTTGCTACCAATTCAAGTATGAACTTATTTAAATGCATACTTGATAAAAATGGGTCACTGTCCTTTTAAGTCACGGTAATATTGACTTCATTGTTCAAGACTATTGGAAAAGGAAAATTGGCTAGTCTAGGAACCCAAAAAGCCTGAGTTAAAAATCCTGCAACTGAGGGAAGTGAAAGAGGCAACTTGACTTTAAAACCAAGCTATCGCTAGATAATAAATGTGGTAAGGACAAACTACCGGAAAAGTAAGTGTGATTTGAAATGTTAGAACTCTGGCAGGGGCCGATATTGAATAGTTTAGGATGCAACCACATTAATCGAGTGTCACGGTGAATGATACCCCCGAGAAAGTCGATTTATTCGTGTGCACCGAGAGAACAATTTCACTAATGAAAGGAATGGAGAACTATACAATTTGTTGCTGGAGCAATAAGATGGGTCGGATAAAAAAAAAGCAAATATGTTGGGAGAGTATTAGAGGAGAAAAAGTAGAACATAGGTAGCGCAGTTGGTTTGAAAGACACGAAGTGAACGTCAGATCAGCTCAAAGAAGACTTTCACAATATGAGTTCCATTTTACTTTCTCATGTCTTTTTCCTTCTTTATGCTTTTCTTTATGATTTTTGCCCACGTTCATTATCTTCATGGATTGTTCATAGCAAATGAGAATTACCGAAAAGCCTTGTTCAAGTACTTCATTTGCCCAATCTATCATTATGAGATTAAACTAATAAAGATTGAAACCTTAGTAGTTCCATCACTTTTATATATCCATCCTTTATTAATACGTATCACATTACTCAGCCACTTACCATCGGTAAAATATCACATTGACGAGTCCTCGTCACAAAATCTCTCATCACAAAACTTCCTCTCACTAAGTTTCACTGAACAGTCAGTTACTCGACACTCTCAATCTTTCCTCTTTGTCAGGGTAATACTTTAAACGTCGCAGCGACACACTAACCAGTCATATACATCAAACTTCCCAACATCACCATCCACCACACCTCCAGCACATTGACTGAGAAACTTAACCAACGGTATACATGTAGAAGACCTCTTTGGAAAGACGAAATAACAGCATGTTACTTGAAAGTGCTCCAAGCACATATCCATCAAGTCTATACATAATCTTGAACTGTGGTTGTTACTAGTCAATTTTTCTAAGCCGTTTTGATTGAATTGCAACCAAATACTTCTTTCAGAATCAGAAGCTTCCAAAACACCTCTAACAAGGTCAAATCCATGAATCTGGACGTGTATTTCATTCTTAGAGACATGAATTGCGAAGTCAAAGATACCACTTGGACACCGGAGCGAGAGGGGCAAGTGGAGCCGAGTGGGGCACGGAAGAGGGGCTGGAGGTATTCAGATTAGCGTTGACGGACTTGGAAGAAATATTCATGATAAAGCAGTAGTTGGTGATTAAAGGTACTAGTGTGGAGATAGGACCTAATGATAGGCCAAGTCCAAATTGGGCAAGTGAATGCGATGAAACCTCTGGTGTATGGAGGTGTATGGATGTTTCTGTATAGATGTAAAGGTTTCTTTCTTGACGCGGTGTAAGGTTTTTTTTGTGCATTTCTTCACGTGCTGGGTCACGTGCTGTTCATCTCACAAATTCTATCTCTTCTCTATATTCAACCAACGACTATCACTTCAAAAATGGCCAAAAAAAGTATGTTTGAAAGCCTATGATTTATCTATGATAATCTTACTAACTCCAGTTTCCAAACATAGCAGAGCTGCCAGAAGAGGCGAGATCAGTACCGATGGAGAGGCCAAACTGTTGGAACGCATCGCCAAATCTGAGAACAACGACGTCAAAAAGTCCATCATCCGTACAACTATCAAGAATGAGAACCTCTTAGCACGTAAAATGGAGTTGGATAAAGTGAAAAAAAGAGGAAACAAGAAAAATAATAATGCCATCAAGCACAAAAATGACAGAGGAATTAAAGTGGAAGGAGTGTTGGCAACCAAGATCCAGCAGAGCATAGAAAGAGCCAGATTTGTGCAGAATGCAAGAAAGTCTGGATGGGAACAAATCAACAAATCTATTGATATCAGTGCAAAGGTTGAACAATTTGACAAACCAGAGAAAACTCAGGCCCAAATCGAGAAGGAAGAAGAAGACGAATATGTGAAGCAGTTCTATACTGACGCGGGCAACAAGGAAGTGGAGGAAAAGAAGAAAGAAGAGAAGGTGAATGCTTCTAAGGGTAATGTATTTGCTCTTTTGGAAGAGACGGAGGCTTGAGATTTTGGATATAGGATTCTGGTTTTAATGATGGGGAAGGTGACTGCGAATGTGGATGCTAGGTTGAACTGAATTGCCGGGAAGTATCAATTTCAATGAAATGAGGTAAGAAATTTTGTTCTCCTCATCCCAGTATATCAATTATTGGACAACTATCGTGCGGCTCGAATACTTCTGCCAGAATGGTTTTCTTCATTTATCGTGGCATCAAATCGCAACCTAAGACTACACCTCCAGTCTCAAACTTTCCCAACATCTTTTGTACATTAGCCATTGAGAAGGAAGTTATTCTCAAAACATTTATTGAATTGTAATACTATATATCTTAATTTCTCCCTTTATGGAATGCCTCTTGCAACTCCGTCCATCATGGGACTTCCCGAACAACCATACTGCATCTATTCCTGGATCTCCAACTAAGCATCTCCACCTTTTCTTTAAATCATGAAACTTTCTGCTTTGATAGCCATCTTGGCTTCTATCCAAGCGGCATACTGCCAGAAATGGCAGCCAATTGATGAATCCCGCTTGTCAAAATCTTCATTCTTCGACCAGTTCGACACTACCTCACTTGACAAATCAGGCTGGATACCTTCTGTTGCCTCCAAAAGCGACGGAGCACCCTATTTGGGCAAATGGACGTTGGAGCCTTCAAGAATCTACGGTGCTTACGAGAATGACTTGGCGTTGACCATGGATACGGAAGCTGCGTTCTACGCTATCTCCAAAAAGTTGCCTGTAGTGCTTCAGAACGAAAACCAAGACTTGGTGGTTCAGTTTGAAGTGAAATTCCTGGAGCCCGTGAGCTGTGGAGGTGCATATATCAAGCTTTTAAGTAAGGGTCTGGACTTGGCCAATTTCAATGACGAGACGCCTTTCGAGGTGATGTTCGGTCCGGATATCTGTGGAAGTGAGAATAAAGTATACTTTATCGTCAAGAAAAAAGTAGGTGACGAGGTGATTGAAAGCAAGTTGCGTACACCTCCAATGGCTAGAAACAACCAGTTGTCTAATTTGTACACCTTGGTGATTCGCAAGAACCTTGATGTGGAGCTCCGAATCAATGGTGAGGTTGCAAAGGCTGGAAACGTGCTCAACACGCCACATTTCATGGAACCACCTCTCACGTTGCCCGAGTTAATTCCTGATACTAATGCAGTGCAGCCAGAGGACTGGGATGACAGGAGATACATTTTTGACCAGAGTGCTGAAAAGCCAGCTGATTGGGACTTAAAGCACGGGCTTATGTGGGTTCCAAATCCCGATGTGGTCAAGCCAAGCCTCTGGAATGACGATGAAAATGAGGAGGAGTTCATTCGTAATCCAGACTCTGTCAAACCTGCTGAATGGGATGACGAGGAAGATGGAGAATGGAGGGCCCCAATGATCCGCAATCCCAAGTGTCTTCACGGGTGTGGCAAGTGGGAGGCTCCTAAGATTGTTAACAAGGACTATAAGGGTGAGTGGACGCCCCCAGGGATTGAAAATCCTGACTATCAGGGCGAGTGGAAGCCTCCGATGATCAAGAATCCAAACTATGATTCCGACGTGGACAAGCACATCACCCCTGTGGATGCCATGGGCATAGAGGTGTGGAGCATGCACTCAGGAGTGCTGTTCAACAATATTTACTTAGGAAATTCTGTGGAGGAAGCTGAGTGGATTGGAAATGCCACGTATGTTCCAAAACTGGAGCTTGAGAGAGCAAACTTTGAGGTCAACAAGCCCAAGCCTAAGCATCAGCCCAAGCCACCACCAAAGACTTTTGAAGACATGCTCAATGACGATGGAGTATCACAGTTCCGCGAGTTTGTGGAATTTCTCCGGGTTCTCTTTTGGAGAAAGGTGTTTGCTGTGAAAGACTTGTGGCACGAATTTGAGAGAGCACCAATTCCGTTCATTACGACGCATCCATTTAAGTTTGTGCTTTCATGTATACTTTTCCTTTTCGTCTTCACGATTGTCTTCGGTTTGATCAACGTGGCATTCTTTTTGTACGTGAGCAACCCTCAGGAGACCAAACAGGAGGAGCCAGAAGAGAAACCAAAGATTGAGGAGCTTACAGAGGAGGAGATTATTGCACAAATTACAGGCAAAAGTACAGGAGCTAGTGTTGTACAGACCAAAGCGACTAGAAGAACTTGAGTTGGAGTTCTTGATGTGAATTTTGATATAGATCTTATCAAAAACCTTATCAAAAATCTTCCTATGAGCACTAGTTATTTGGGAGATTTTGATGCTGCAAAAAATGGAATTTCTTAAACACTGAATAGTCGAGAATTTTGAATAATTCCCCGTCCTTGTAGCTTGGAATATATAGCAAATATGGAGTTTTCGTGACCGATATTTTGGGAGTTTCTCTACTGATTCGCATCCAAAAGTTGCGCAAATTGTTGGCAAGACTCTGGAACATAATATTTTTGCAGAATAACCGTAGATTGCAATGAAATATTTCCCTATTCTCAATCGCTGGCTTTGGAATTAAATAATTCATTCTCCTGACTACTTGAGCCTTGGTATTCACGTGGATGGTATCACGAGTAGCATCACTCACTTAGATTTTTCCCCACGTTTCCAGATAATCTAGACAATTACCATGCCAATAAAGTTAGAAGACTCGGAACCTGTCGCTAGAAGACGTATCAATCCAATTCATCCTGTTTTGATTGTGGCTGCGTTGATATTTCTGTCGCTCATCTTTCTCAACTTGGACAAGTCTGTTCCAATGAAACTCAGATTGTACACCAATAATATCCGTTACGACAACAGGAACATCGGTCAGGACGAGCATTATTGGGAAGAGAGACAGCCGCTAGTCTCGGAAAGTATTCGTTTCCACACCCAATCGGGTGCATCCGTTGTTTGCTTGCAAGAGGTACTCTATAACCAATTGAATGACATTTTAGGCAACTTGAATGGACATTCAGATGCAAAAATCTGGGGTTATTATGGAATTGGACGTGAGGACGGCAAGACCAAAGGAGAATTCTCTCCAATTTTCTTCAAAAATGCCGATTGGGAGTTGGTGAGTAGTAAGACTTACTGGTTAAGTCAAACTCCAGATAAACCAAGCATTGGGTGGGATGCTGTTTTGGAAAGAATTGTCACCGAAGTCATCTTAAAGTCCAAAGATACCGGCAAGAAAGTCAAAGTGTTGAACACTCATTTCGACCACCGAGGAGTCACAGCCAGAAGAGAACTGGTCAAATTGATCATGAGCAAGATGGAGCTGGGCCCGGAGCCGGCGTTTTTATGTGGCGACTTCAACACACAGCCTACAGACGAACCTTACCAGATTTTGAAAGATAGTGGATTCACAGACAGCAGAATCCAAGGAGAAATATATGGGTACAACACCACATTCAGTGGATTTAACCACAACCATGAGGATAATACAATCATCGACTACATCTGGGCGGGGAATGGTACGAATTGGCAAAGCTACGGAGTTGTGCCCAACTATTTTGATATTTACATGAGCGACCACAGACCAGTAATTGCAGATTACTTGATTTAGAGAAGGTCGGGATGGGTGCGGGGCTGCCAAGTAGGGGCAGCGACGATTCTGATTAGTATCTGATCTCTCATTGGCTTAGTTAAGTGTCCCCCGCTGGCGTTTGAGGAGGGGCAATATGGATGAACCCGGGAACAACGGTCTACAGCCATGCCCTAGCGACCAAATTTGCATACTCACCCGAGTCTATCCGCAAAATTCCAATTATTATCTGAAGTAGCCAGCGATCCCGGGATTGTCCATTCTAAATACATGAAATTTCTGTGTCAAGTGCTCCTATATTCAGATCGGGGAAGCTCCGAAGTGGGGGGCCCCCAAGCCCCTCATTCTTAGTCACCTATTCTAAGAAAGGTATGTAGTTGTTTCTCGAGGATTTT
>Ga0160505_100243_pt1 | contig 37493 bp, 19 predicted proteins | sample DIDeMG_FD_108225 | JGI IMG/M metagenome (GOLD analysis project Ga0160505, IMG submission 108225) | Enriched chicken feces microbial communities from UW Madison campus, WI, USA - DID2874_E49_Stillage MG | ecosystem: Host-associated > Birds > Digestive system > Large intestine > Fecal ... | reverse complement strand
TCGACAACAACAACAACAACAACAACAACAACAACAACAACAACAACAACAACAACAACAACAACAACAACAACAACAACAACAACAACAACAACAACAATGTGACTAACGGCAGCTCTCGAGCTTTCAAGAGCATGGTTGGATATTTAAACATGCTTTATGAGGTTTACAATGCATTGGGGTTCAAATTTGGAAGTGTACTTAGATCTACAATTCCACCTCTTATTTACATCTTAGTGTGTGCACAGAATGGTGTTGAAATGAGCGAGACAACTGAAGGCGTGGATGCAAAGCTTCCTAGAACGGCTAGGCAGTTGGGGTTCAAATGCCTCAATACGCTTTTTAAGGTATTAGATGGGAATTATCAGTGGAATACAGAAGCACAAGTACTTTTCGAAAACGTCGTGAAACCCCGTCTTGCAAAATTTCCCCAAGAGAACGCTCAACAGCCTTCTTCTTTGATGCAGATAATGTTAGGCTGGGTTCAATCGCCGCAAACCATTCCATTTTTATTTCGAGACGATTTCGCTGCAACGAGAGCTATTATGGACCTTGCGTCGAATCCTCACGTGAAAGACAACGTTATCAGTGAAATTCTTGATTTTTGCATCACCGCAATCACGAAAAAAGATATAGATATCGTTGATTACTACTCTATGCTTGCCATATTAGTTGATGGACTTTTGGATGTGTTACCTTCCATTATGGAAAATTCGGAAGACCATGACATCAACTCTAAAGCAGCTTCTGTATTGTTACTCATTATTGAAGGTGGTTACATTGATGACAATAATACCATGAGAAGGTTGGTTGTTGCATCAACATCTGCATTAAAGAAACTGCCTCTTCAAGTTGCTATCAATGACAAGGTGAGCATCCTTCTCTCACTTGCTACGATAGTAGATAAAGTTGATAGCTCAAATGAAGAACTCGAGGCTGTGATTGATGTTTGCTCGAAGGCATTCAGGACTTACAAAGACAGAAATATCCGTGAATCACTAGTTAAGGTCTTCAACTCACTTGGCAATAAAATTTCTGACCTTGCAATTGTGTCTGGCTTGTTGAGTTCTTTGAATTCATATTCCGAAAAGCGACTTGCAGAACCGAACTTTGAAAAGCGACTTGAGGCCTTTAGTGAGATCAACGAGAAATTATATCTTCACTTGAGCGTTCAGCAATGGATGCCACTTCTTTACTGCTCATTATTCTTCATTAACGATGTCGAAGAGCTTGCCTTACGATCAAATGCCGCATACATGTTGATGAGATTTGTTGACTGTTTGTCATCACAGCCATCGCTTTCGGATGCAAGTGACTATTTGCAAGTCTTCAAGACTGTTCTTATGCGATATCTTCGCCAGGGATTAAAGAAAGAGGAGGAGCAAGTGAGGGAAGAGTACGTAAATGTCCTCGCACATATAGTTAGAAGTGCAAAGTACTTCCCAGAATTTGAAGGAATGAAAGTCTTGGTTAATGAGGACCGAGAGTTAGACTTCTTCAACAACATTAATCACATTCAGATTACCTCTCGTCAAAAGGCTATTCGAGGCTTAATCGACTTGAGGTCTGAGCTCAGTGCAGAATGTATCTACCATTACATTTTACCCATCACTGAAATTTACACCATTTGCAAAGATGAAAGGTACAGAAATTTATTGGATGATACACACGAAGCATGGTCTTATCTCGTTCGCTGTATTAGCTGGGATCATTTCAAGCAACTATTTAAGAAGCATTTGTCCAATTTGTCTAAGGCACCAGACAAAGAATTGAGAGACCGAGTCAATTTGCTTTCAAGACTTTCGCATGCCTTAAATTCTGCTTATTCTTCTAGAGGTGAGGAGAGCTCAATCGACCGAATGAATGGTCTTCCATGTCAGGATGAGATTGATCGCTTCATACTAACTGATTGCATACCCTTGATTGCCAAAATTCTAAAGGTCAGGAATGACGAGACAGTGGTGGCCAGAACTCCGTTAGCAGAAGTTGCTGTGAATCTACTTTTATGCACATCTGAGGAAATCATCGAAAGGGAATTACCAGGAACTCTAACGAGTACATGCCAAGTTTTAAGGTCCCATACTCAACACCTTCGAGATGCGGTACGTAAAACTTTAAATAAGATATCCAAGATATTGGGCCCTGGATACTTTAAATTTTTGGTGAAGGAATTGAAAACTGCCCTTTCACGTGGTGCTCAAATACATGTTCTAAGTTACACTGTCCATGCATTGTTGGTCGCAATCAATGAATCGTTCGTGGTGGGAGATCTCGATGATTCCGCACGTATGATTGCAGATATCATCATGGAGGATATCTTCGGAGCTGCGGGTCAAGACAAAGATGCTGATGACTATGTTAGTAAGATGCGAGAGGTGAAGTCGAAGAAAAGTTATGATTCTGGAGAGATTCTCTCGTCCAAGATCAGCTTGTCTCACTTCAGTGTTCTTGTGGATCCAGTCAAGTTGTTATTGAGAGAAAATCTTCCACTTAAAACACAAAGAAAGCTCCATGAGGTGTTGAGAAGGTTTTCCTTGGGGTTAAACCATAATCCGATGTCTTCATCTCGTGACATTCTCCTTTTGTGTTACGAGCTTCACAAGCAATCCTTGGTGGAGTTCAAGCCACACGTGAAACAAGAGGGAAAGAATGCTTCTGAAAGTCATTTTCTCGTTCAGTTGAATGCTAAGCCAGGTCGCATTACGTCTGATAAATCCCAATACCTATTCACTTTGCAAAAGATGTCTTTTGAGCTTTTGCGTACAGCACTAGGTAGGCACGCTTCTTTGCTTACAGTATCAAATTTGGATGGTTTTTTTCCTTTGATTGAACAAAGTTTGAACTCTGATGATGAGAGTTTGTTGCAGGCAGTCTTTAAGGTGCTCGATTTAATCATCAAGTTACCTTTTTCTTCTGAAAGGGATTCATTCTTTAACCTTTCTGCCCAAAGGGCGTTCACTATTTTGCAGAATTCTCCAACAACTGCATCAGAGGTTTGCCAAATATGTTTGAGGTACTTGGCGACTGTTGTGAGGCACAAACCAAGCATCAACTTAAGTGATAATGCTCTCACACTTCTCCTTACCCGCATTATCCCTGACTTAGAAGAACCTGATAAACAATCTCTAGCCTTCAATTTTCTAAAGGCTGTGGTGTCCCAACATATCATGCTTCCAGAGGTTTACGACATTATGGAAAAGGTTGCGATGATTATGGTAGTCAATCACTCCAAAGAGATCCGTGACATGTCTCGAAGCATATACTTTCAATTTTTGATGGAATACGAGCAAGGTTCAAAGAAGCTTAACCAAGCGTTCAAGTTCTTGGTCAATAATTTGGATTACCCAACTCAGTTTGGAAGACAATCGGTTATGGAGGTAATGCATTCGATTGTATTGCGTTCATCTTCTTCATTGTTATCTCAATTTGCCACCAGCTTCTTTGTTGGATTGTCCAATGTTGTTGTTTCAGACGAGTCGGCAAAATGTCGAGAAATGGCTTCTGCATTGATTTCGCAAATCTTGAAGAAAATGGGATCTAATGATGTCAAAAGCATTGAAAAGTACTGTCAGAACTGGATCTCTCAAGAATCAAATCTTCTTTTACAACGTTGCGGGTTACTAGTTTACAAAATTTATATTGGGGTTTTCGGCTACGATCACAATCATGATCTTGACTTGCAAGTGATAAAGCACATAACGATGGTTTTAGAGAAGTCAAGATCAACTCAATCAGACCTCGAGATTGACTGGGAAGATGTGTACACTTCCTTAATTGCGTTTTCTGCAATTTCAGGTTGCCTTAAAAGCGAGATTTTTGCACTTGATTTCGAAAACATATGGAAATTGATTCTCGATTCATTGCTTTATCCACACACTTGGGTGAGATTGCAGAGTTCGAAATTAACAGGTGTGTTCTTGCATCACCTTGGTGATTGTGTATTTGAAGTGTCGGCCTATGAAATCCAGACGATTGCTTACAGATCTTTACGACAGTTAAGTGCTCCAACAGTTTCGACAGATTTATGCAGTCAAATTGTTAAAAATCTACTTTCAATTATCAAGAAATGGGAAACTGAAAACACGAAGTTCATATCTGATAGTAACGGTGAGGCAAATGCAACAGATATGCCCAGCAAGAGCTATGAAAAGGCTACTGACTTTGCGATTTCACGTATCTGTGCTATCATGCGCCAAGAATCGCACCGTGATCAAAATAGTGTTTCGAAGACCAGTGCAATTCAGCTCGCTGCCATGATCATTCAGATTTTAAGTGATGAGAGACTAATGGAAGTTGCAGAGCGCTTTTTTTCCGGGTTATTCAACTTCATTGATCCTGATAACAATGATAATTATATCGAAGAAGTTGTGAATCTTGCAAGAGAGTGTTTAAAGATTTTGGAAGAGAGGATCGGAATTACCAAGTATACTGCAATTCATGCAAGCGTGAGGCTGAGTGTCGATGAAAGAAGGCAAGAAAGAAGGGCCAGAAGAGCCCAATTGAATATATCTGCTCCAGAAGTTGCTGCAAGAAGAAAGATCAGAAAGCATGAGAGATTCAGAGAAAAAAGAAGGCATGAAAAGGACGACAATGGATTCTACAAAGCCAAGAAGAAAAGATTTGATAGAACGTAAATATTTGTATTTATATATATGTGCGTATCTCGATCGAAATGAGAATGAAATTAAACTCCTTTCCCATGAATGTCTTGGACTGTGTCATCTTCTCCAGCTTCCAAATTGGGTTCAAATGAAGCATCAACTCTTTGTCGTTTGATATCACTATTTTCATGCGAATCAGAAGTGCGCTTAAACTCGAGTTCCTCTTCGGAATTTGGCTTTTGGCCTCCGGATGCCGATATCAAATATTGATCTTGTTTTCTTTTATTATATTCTTCCATCTCCCTTTTGTAGCGCTCACGATCTTCCTCGTATAACAACTGATAAGGCTTCTTCTCTTCTTCATCCAAACCCTTCCATGTGTCTGTCAAAATCTTAGAGAGGTCCCCAGTACTCTTTCCGGTGTTGTTTGTGGTTAACTCATTTCTTATTTTGTCCTTTTCTCTGTCACAAAACATTAAGTATGCGTTCGTAGGTCTCTTGGGTAAATCGGGGTCTCTAATCGCCTTTTTTGCACTAGCATTTCCACTGTTCAAAAGCTTTCCTTTCTTTGTTTTTGGTAATCCGCTCTTTACTTTGATACTGATTGAGTCGTCCAAAAGAGTTGGATTGGGTGGTTGAGACATCATTTCATTTGCACTTGAAGTGTTCATTATTTGCTCCTCTAATCTTTCCAATAGTACAGCGTATTCTAGTCTCAATCTACGAATAGACAACCTGGTTCTTGATAATGCAATTGTTGATATTTCATTGCTTTCCTCTATCTCAAGAATTCTTTTCTTTAGCTCGCTGCACTTTTGCTTGAACTTTTGCTCTATTTCGTTAGTACTGTTTGTATCAAATTCAATTACCTAAACATACCCTCGCTCTCTGGAGCTGACTCCTTGACATTGACCATGTTTATAACAGCTAGATAGATTTGTACTTGTCACTTTAAATATCTTATGGGGTACGGGTTTTGGTAAACTGGGAACGTACCTAGAAGAAGTGACACAAGTCGCACCTCTCCTCTTCATAGCATAACTACAACGCTATCCATATCAAATGGAATCAAATCACTCGTTCTATCAGCACCATCATATGTGAATTCATGATAAATGCAGTCTACTTACAGCTTACTATTGATTAGTTCAGATTGCACATGATACACAGTCTCAAACATGTAGGAAATAACATATAGCCTGGAATGAACGTACTTGGCAACCTTTCGGTTTCTCTTGCTACGAAAACTTGTAGGGTTCACAAACGAAAACTTTTCCGTTGATCTGGCACGCTGGTTTTGGGTAACATTGTCCTCAGGTGTCGTACAATAACTTACTATTAAACTTTCGAACTAAGATGAGAGGGAAAAGGCTAAAAAAATTGTTCAATTCTCCAGGACTTGAGCAAAAAAAAAATAAAACAAAAAGCAAGCAACCATTTAGCATATCTCTCTGGAGTCAGTCAGTATCAGGCCTCTAATGAATTGACATTAGACAACACTTCAAAATCTGAAAGTATCTCCTCCACATCAGCCAAACTTATCAAATCGAAGTCAGTTTCCGAGTCCTCAGTTACATCCTGAAGTCCAGTTTCACTTGATTCATCAAAGGCAGAAGAATTTTTCTCTCCGGTAAACAATGATACTCTTGACAGGGATAATTCATTGCACGATTTCTCGTTTTTGATCTGCGAAAGTTTGATAGTGCCACTTAAGCACTTCAAACTAAGTTCACATGATCCCCGAAGAACACCATTATTTACATCCAATTTAAATGGATACTTGAAATGTGTGTTGTTCACGAGGATGTTGAATTTAGCAATCCGACCTGGCAACAATGAATGCTTCCGGTGAGCTGATACCGTGGCCACTACCTTCCCAAAACAATTCACAATCTCAAAAATTAAGTCGGCACAATCAAATTCCGATTCTGACTTGTTCGCAACAATTATCTGAGACAATGTAGTACCTTTAGGGATTACTGTCACTTCGATCTCGCCTCCTTCAAGACGCTGTCCTTCCTGTCCCTCGGAGATTATTGAGTCAGGAATCAACAAATTCACCACTTTTCCAGAATAGAAGCCAGACATTCTAAATCCTGATTCAGAATGTACCACACGAATCTCTGATCCAAAAGGAGTACTCAAACCAAAAAAATCTAATGAGAAAGTACTTCCTGGGTGGACCAGTTCAGGCATATCATGCTCTTGAGACCAGACTTTGCAGCCATCCTCAGAGTAACATTCAAAGATAAGCTCACCGTCAGGAACTTCATAGATGGAATCGTTTCGGAAGAGAATCGCTTCTTCCTCTCTTCGTGGGCTGACCTCTGGATTCTTTGAGATGCCGTCGGAGTTCACATCAGGCTTCTCTGAAATGTTGGAGGAGTTGAATTCGACTGAACTTGAAACGATTTGCTTCAAAGTTTCAAACTTATCAGACGAATCATCAACAAGCGCAGCAAGCTCCGAATATCTCTTTGAGTCATCAAGACATTTCTCAAGATCAGAAAACACAGCTGACTTGTCAGCGCCTAACTTCTGAGTCAATATCTCTGAGCATTCCGCGTCCTTACTTGCTAAAGATTCCGTGCAATGGTTTCTAAAGGTATTATGAAATTGCATACGAGGATAGTAATAGTCCTTGAAGAGACGAGAGTCTGGGATAATCAACATAGGGTGAAGCCTCAGATGTCCCATAGGCGCCACATTTGACGAGTAACATTGTTCACACAAGTCAAAATTATCGCAAACAACACATTTGTACCTCTTTCCATGGATATTACCAAAAGTATCTGCCGGATGGCAAGAATCGCATGCAACAAATTCGTGGACAACGTCATTGTTACTCTTATGAACGGATTGGTGGAAAATTTCGTCGTTACCCTTTTCGACAGATTTAGAATCGATATCTTGTAAATCTGATCCGCTGTCTCCATCTGGTGCAAGTTGCATGTTGTAAGTAGTGGTGAAGGATCTGAGAATCTCCCAGAGCTCTGACTTCTGCAATTCACCGACAAGTTTTTTCACCTGATCCAATGCATCTGTTACTGCATTCTCCAGAGTATGCTGGCTTGTCTCAATTTCATAGATTACGAGTTTAACGTGGTTTTTAACCTTCACGCTTCTCATCAATTCCTTGAAATCGTCAGAGCATTCCAATACCACGAATCTTTTATGCTTCTTGGATTTTCTTTCGATCTTGAAGTTTTGTACGTTCCTAGCAATATTCAAGTCATTATACAATTCATCAAACACAAAATCCAAGAGGCTTACCTTTGATGTTAAGCAAGTAAACGTAGTGCGGAGAACTGACGTTTGACGTTCTTCACTCTTATTGTTTCTCACCAACACTGCTCTAACTGTCAATTTCTCTGGAGTCATCCTGATGAATTCGCAGAACAAGTGGAAGAGTTGGTAACAAACAACAGTAATGGTCAAATTAATTTTTGCCCCCAACCCCTGTTATACTGCATCATGCTGCGAATAGTTCTCCTGTGGGGAAGGAAGATAGTGTGACATCAGTTAGTATTTGTATGCACTACTATTGTTATCGGCATCTGAAAAGTTGTTCTCTCTTAGTACTGTATCACCACTTTTTCTAACTTCAGACGCTGTCAAATGTCAAACTTGTGTAGGAGTGTGAAGTTGGAATCAATTGAACTTTTAAACCAACTCAAAATTTCAGGGGCGAGTGACGGAAATCCTCAGTTTCAATAATCCGAAGTCAAAATCAACTAGAAATGGTCTTCTTCTACAAACGACTGCTAATGCTTACAGAAACTTCAATTGGTCACAAAATTGGGCTATGAGTTCTTTTTGAGCTGACTGGATAACTCTAAGATTTCATTAATTTCAATTTGTACAATTATTGCACATCTATGCACAACTTATAAAAGATGTCAGAGAGATTCAAATAACCACATTATTGGCGCCATCTTCTCTCGACTCAATATTAGTTTACTCTTCAAGAATCAGACTATTGCTAGGAGCCGTCGTTCCTGATTCAGAGCTCGCCATTATGAGTGTTCAATAGATACCATAGTAAAGTAGCAGTTAAAACGTTCGCAGAAACATGTGATATCACGTGTTTTGAACAAGCGGGAGATAAAAAAAAAACTTATTTGAACTATTCCAATAAATTTGTATTGAAGGATTATGGCACTCCAATTAAAAAAGAGAAATTTCAAACTATCTTCTGCTACTACAGGAGCTTTATTGATTGGAGCGGGATTGATTTTGATCAAAACCTTTCCTCACATAAAATCTACTATTGAAAGTGCCGTGTTTGGTCAAAAGAATGTGGATGTTGAGGAGGATGAAAACAAGCCAGTCGAAGTTAATGACACGATTAGATCGGAGCTGGAAACGAGTCATCCGGCTTTAAACGAGTCTGCAGTAGAAGTCAGCAAGTGGTCAGATGAAAGTTTGAAGTCATATCTATTTGAGGTACGTTAAGATTAAAGTTCTTGTGTGATCGATACTAATAACTTTAGAAAGAAATCAGCCTTCCACCTAATGCTACAAATGCTCATCTTGTATCCCTTGTCAAGAGTATCCAGGGGCATAGTTGATTTTAACATTCTCATAATCTTGTTTTTGAAGTCGAGAATAACCGAGCTAATCAATATGCTCTCCTAACTTATTAATTATACAGTCTTATGTGGTGAACTTCTCGCGTAGATGCTCTAGCAAGTTGAAAACTCCGCCTTGGTGAGTCGCCACTTGTTTATCCCGTTTTCGAATACGTCCCTTGTCAATCCAGCCTTATTATCAGGGACCAAGACAAAGTTACACTTGATAGATGTTACATCCTTATTTCTGGACTCATCATCGAAAAGAAGCAAATTCCCATCAAGTAAATCTTGCTCCAATCCAAGCTCCTTTGCCGCTTTCTTGATATGGCGAACTTTGGAGTGCTGGCCCCACTGTAATGTATGAAAGTAATCTATCATCCGCTTACCATTAATCACAAAAGAGGAGAGGATTGAAATAGCAATTTCAGGGGTGGCGGTACGACTTGCCCCAATCAAGATCACATTTTTCTCCTCAAGCTCCTGGAAAATCGATTGGACATCTTTGTAAAGTTCTAGAACTTCTCCAGAAGAGTCAATTAATCGACACTCTGTTTTCTTTTTGATGGGCGGAGAAATGTGACAATCACACCACCACGGCCACAAGGTATAATCTAAATCAAATACTATTGCTGAGGGATATCTTTTCATGAAAGAAGGCTAATGATAATAGTCTCCACCATGCATGTTACTGATATGAGATACACCTGTATATAATACAAGAATCCAATCAATACTAAGGTCTCAAATACATTCAATAAGTGCATTCAATAAGTGCTTGGTACACTTTGGCTCCTCAGGTTAAATATTCTAATACACGCATTTGCTCACTTTTAGATATTTTCCTCCATCTTAAATCTACAAATAATGATTCCCTAATTCAATCTCCCAAATCACCAATTGTAATTATAGATTTAAGTTATATCTCAAGGGCCACCACAGTGTCTCATTACTATTAGACAATGAATAGTTAAGTATAAACAGCGCTTCAGGCAGTGCAATGTAATCGTAACATATAAAGCTTGTGGCTTTCTCTCTTGCTTTAGAGTTTGCTGTCTAACATGCCTATAACAAAATTTCAAGGAGCACGAGTTATAATTATTAAAAAACATGCTGTACAAGATCATACTTTCTACAAGCAATAATAATATCATTATTGAAATGAGTTCACACCACACGGATCTTTTAATCTTATTTGTACCTAGGTGTATTTAATAAACTCTAATTAATGATAATATTGAAAATAATACTATTACGAATGCGCCTGGAAAACCCAATTATGTATTATTTATTACTTATAGCGAACTCATTCCGATTATAAAAAAACAACTTTGGGTACTTTGCATACTTAGGAATTGTGAATAGCCAAAAGGAAGGATACCAAGTTGAAATTAGTGAAACAATTGGATGCTTATAAAATGAATAGACAAAGTCATGCTTTTTGTTAAGTTTTTATAAATACATAATAGGCCACATGTTTATTTCCATTGTAGCTGCTACCTCTTATTAGTAAAATGACATCAGATTTTTTATTTTGTATCATATTCGAACTTTACTCAATATCTTAAAATTGATAAGTGGTACAATGCAAAGTACAGAAATTCGTAGCCAGTATAGATTCTTTATAATGAAGTATTTACTAAGAACAAATTTTTGTCCACATCATTTACTTAGCTTGGAGATACAAACTAGAATATATGATGATACTCTGTAAAATCATTTGTGATTTACGGTGATTGTAGGCTGAAGATTGATTTTGATTTTATTGGTACTTTTTCCAAACTTGAGGAAGCACTATTTCGAATAGAATTTTGAATTATACGAAGAAGATAATTTTTAGAGAGTTTGAAAGGAGTCAATGGTATGGAGCTCTCTTTTAAGTTTATTGAAGTGGTGCATTATACATTTGTAATTATGGGAGAAAAAAAGTATCTTTCTTTTTACCGTATTCAATTGAAGTTATTTTTAAAGTCTGCTTTTACTCGTCATTTTACTCTTCGTAGTGGTAACGATTAGTTGGAATGGGTATCCTTTTGTAGTAGTGAAACATATGTCTTTGGTAAATGCTATAATAATTAAGTGATTAGCAATACATTCTAATTTATTTAAGTGTGTTTCAATTTAAAGAAATGTAGTGTTCTTATGTTCAAGAGGTATTTTCTGTTTATGTTCTGTGTTGTGGTTAGGCGTAATATGTGTCGTCAGTTGTTTTTTATTTTGTAGTGATTTTGAACACCTTTGTTTAGTAGAACGGCCCTTATGAATTCTGATTCAGAATTAATCCGGTCATCAATTTCTTAAAATATCATTAAATTGCATTTTATATTGTTCCTATTTATTTTTATTTTTAACACTTTATTTGTTTCAAATGTTTTCGAATGGTGTTTTGTTTAGTATATTTCTGATTTGATACTTGTTTCCATCTCAATTTGTATCTGGGCTAATCTTATAAATTTCTACAAGGTTTTCAAATATGAATATAACGTTTGTTCATAGATTAATCCTATATTATTCCTTTGGTTCATACAGTGAATTCTCATCAAGTTTCTTTTGATGAAATTTGGATGACGATCCGATAATCACTCGCCCAAAAAAGTCAATTTCCTCATCTGGATAATCAGGTGGAAGTTCTTCACCTTTGTCCAATAGTTTATCGTTCTGTAGTTTGGTATTTCCATATTCTGGTAAGGAGGCAAGACCTCTCTCTCCTTTTAATTTTCTATCACTAGTAGAGAAGAAGCCATATCTACGCACGTTAGCTTCAATCCACACAAATCCCATTTGTCCTAAGTTCGTTTGAAATTTAGCATTGGTAGAAAAGCATCCTATTGCTGGATACAAATCAACGTAGCATCCTTTCATTATATCCATTAACTTTCTTCCATTCTTTGTAAGGAATAGTGTGCCTGAAGGGACAACGTAGCCAATCCCGATCACATCTGATTGTCTCAACGGGGGTAGAACGCGGGCATTATACAAACTCAGGTCTCCATTATGCTGTTGCAACGGCGTGGGAAAAGGTTTGTTTATCTTAAGATTTCCTGTTGATTCATATGCCAATGAAAAATTGTTATACCCGGGAAGTCGAAATCCGGAAGGATATGGCTTTGTAACTAGGCCGATTGCAAGATGAGCATTAGGTATATCGGCATTAAACTCGTAAATCTTGACTTCAAAGTAGATGGTATCTGGTGTTCGATTAAGTGTCGGTAATGGGAGGTTAAGAACCGCCGTTGCCGTTGAATATGAGGTGTCATTATTAAGAAAGTTTACTTCGGTTCGATCTTCCACAATATATCGCGCAGTAAGAATGTCTCTCTCCTGTTCAAACTCGAATGCATTGATTCCGCAATCTTTGATGATTAGTTCATCTTGACGAGTGAATGATTTACCCCTTGCATTATCAGAGGGTTGATGTAGCTTCGTGAATTCTTCACCTTTTAAAAAAGATTGCTGTTCCTCGGGTGAAAGTACGGTGAAGTCATATTCATTTGCTAGGTTAATTAACGCTTCTTCATCATTCAAGAACTCTTGATCAATGTCAGCAGAGTGGAATATATCATTGATTGATTCATAACTCAGAAAGTCGTTATCTTCAACAAATATTTTATATATGAGAAAGGATAAAAAGAATGACACTACCAAACCGATTGCGGAAATTATGACTATTAGATAAATCATTAATGTTTTCTGATAGATAGTTATTCATATCATGATATCACCCTCCCTCTTCAGATACCTATATGCAGTTCGAATTACATACATTTATGCAGGAGACAAGTTATTTACTTACCTACGCAAACTTTTTCTTCCTAGAATCTTGATTAGAACAGATTTAGTAGATACTCAAAATAATTACCACGTCGGGTTGAGTAATTTGCTCAGCTAGGCTGTCCACACTATATGCTATATGACTTCAGTGTTTCATTATGAGTAGTTTCATGATTGCTGCTTTATGTACATTCAATGCTCACTAAATCGAAGTAAATCGAGGAAGGATCTTATCTTTCCAATATGTAGAGGGACTATGAAGACTTAATTTTGAACCTTAAATGCCTCGCCTTATATGGAGGGTCATGGATTACTGCTCAGGATGTGACAACATTATGAGCCCACATCTTGTCTGAGTTATGCAAAAGACATGTTCTAGAAAGCAGATGCACACGTGGTTACGATCACGAGTTAACTCCCAACATTGAGCCCAACATTTGAACAGTACTGTATATAGAACATGTGACACCTGAATGATGCCTACACACCCACACTTCAATTCCCTTAAAAGATTTCCGGCAGGACAATTGCTAGTAGTAATATATTGTTATGAGAATATACATTCTCTGTTGGGTATTCATGGTAAGATTGCATGTATATTTGCCCCTGTCGGAATTTGTATGCATGTCACAGGTGAGAACTTAGGAGTAGCAGCGTTGATGCAGTGCGACCCGCACCAAGTGTAAAAAAAAGGAAAAGACCACAAGAAGCCAAATCCAACAGGCGGGGAACCAGTGAACGTCTAGTAACCACTTTCTTTTAGGCTGCTTTCTCAACTTGTTCGATATATTCACAGAGTGGAGCACTTTGGTTAAGTATATAATAAACTTATCACGAAGGGATGCCTATCAAGGATGAGAACATGGTCTTAGACCAGTCTCTTCTACTACATCAGGACAACGAGGAACAGGACATATTAAATGAATTCTTGGATCAACGAGTTTTTGATTCATTGAATGCAAACACTCCAGACAGTGTTTTAATGCCACAAAAAGATATGGCGGACTTCCATTCTGATTTGTTCCTGAGATTGAAAAGCGAAAATTCGAAGATCGACACCTATGATCTTGACGTTGGCCTTCAACTTGATGGGAGTGCTGATGGAACTGGTTTCGATTTTAAAAACGAGCCACAAGATATGCAAATGAAAGCAGATAATAGTGAATATCTTTATGTTACTCCGAATCAAGGTGAATCTGGCAGCGTGTATGCTAGTCCCAAGTACACTTCTGGAAGTGATAAAGGGGACAACGGCTTCGGTAATCAATTAGATGATTACGATGTTGTGAGGAAAGAGTTGTCTAATGTCAAGTTTGGAAATTATTTTATGAATCCATGCCCACCAACAGTTGAAGTTGCAAATGCTTCCTACTTGGATTTCTCGAAGGAGACGATGTCAAATTTGCCATACTCGTTAAAGGTTCTTGAACTACCACCTTACTCTCGGGTAGAAACGCAGATTAAGTTGAAATTTGAATTCAACCCTGCCCCAAAGCAGCATCTTCTTCATGTGTCCCAAGATTTAATTTCGAAAAGCAAATTTTGCTTGCAAGATCCAGTGGAGTCTCTACCGTTGCTGTTGCGGAAAAACATGCTCTTCATGGATACTTATGTGTTAACTTCAGACCTCAAAAGATCTTGTAATGTTTGCTCGAGATGTATCAAGCGAGAGCAGAAGAGGGCACTGCGGTCGAAGACTGGTACCAGCGAAACAAGTAATGCCAACTCTCCGACTTCAGCTTCGGTTCCGAGTGCATTGAAAAACAATCCGAATTCATGGGCAGACGAAAGTATGATAAAGAAGGCAATTATTTTCAATTGCAAAGAAATCATCAGTTTCCCGGCACCAACTGGTCTTTTTAATGACCAAACCAAAGCTTTAGATTTTTCGGCCCGAATCATTTGCTATTGCAGACATCATAAAGAACAAGACGGTTTCAAGTTATTGTTTGTGGTCAAGGACTACCAAGGGCAGGTGGTTGCTAAACATCTTTCCAGTCCAATAATGATCATGGATAGGAAAAAAAACTCATCGACCAGCATCAAGGAGACATCTGCTCTATTAGGTGATCATGTGGGCTCCTCAACTCATCTTAGCGTTTCAAACGACACCAACGAGGACTCTAATATGCATCCACTTTCGCCTAACTCCATCGACGATTCTACTTCAGAAGCGTTAGCAAATACTGATACCAACACTGATTCTAATATAGCACGTGGCTATAAGAGAAAGAAACTTTCGTTTGATGATTCCTTCAATACCTCGTCGAACCCCATGTTCAATGGTGGTTTCTCCCCGTTGAGCAATAGCGATACCAATACCTCAATTCATAATATGAATACCAAGAGTGGGGTGTTGGGTTCAATGAACTCACTAGGGTCGGCCTTTCCACCACAGACTTATACTCTGGTCATCCCAAGACAGCGCCTGCAACAACAGCTACTGCTGTTGCAGCAACTGAATCTGTTGCCAACTATTCAGAAGATTATTCCATCACAGGGACCCATTCGTGGTGGAATAGAAGTTACACTTTTAGGGTACAACTTCCGTCCTGGTTTGATTGTGAAGTTTGGATCTAAGAATGCCCTTGCTACCCACTGCTGGTCTGATAGCACGATTGTAACGTATTTACCGCCCGCATCTCAGCCAGGACAAGTTTTGGTAAGCTTTGAGAATTTGGAAGAGGGCCTAACTGGAGGGCAACAGCTGATTTTTACTTACACTGATGATACAGATCGCCAGTTGATTGAACTAGCATTGCAAATTGTGGGATTGAAAATGAATGGTAAATTAGAGGATGCAAAGAATATTGCGAAGCGCATTGTTGGTTCTGACGGCTCCAGCAATTCTAATACCGGAGCATCTTCGCCGCAACAACCTGTTGGAATGAACCAGGCAAGTATGGAATGGTATGATAATGCCCATAAGGCTGTTGAAAAATTATCCAGATCGGACTTATCGACTGAGGAGATATTGATTAATTTTCTTTCATTAGTTGATCTCCCTAATTGCCCAATTATCATTCCCAATTGGCAACTTTGTAATAGTCAGGGGCAGTCTTTGTTGCATTTAGCCACCTTGAAAGATTACGCACATTTGATAAAGTTTTTGGTCACCCATGGTTGCAAGATCGATATTCAAGACAATCAGGGGTTGACGCCTTTATTCTTCGCTTCTATGTGTGGCAATCGCGATTTGATAAACATTTTCCTTGAGTGCAAATCTCATTGGAACATGAAATTGAGCAACGATAAATTTCTCAAGGATTACTGTGATTTGAATGTGCTTGATATTTTCAACAAACTAGAGTCTAATAGCTTTAGCTTATATGAGACTAGTTCCAATAAGGGTAATATCTCTGATGTTCTGGAAGGAGGCTTGAGCAAATCCTTGAGTATCGACTCTTTGAACTCCTTGTATATGATGGATTACGGAAAACATATTTCGAGGATGGTGTTGGACTCTGGTGTCATCACGGAGGAGAAATTCAGCGACGAATCTGTCAGGATGATGAATAAGGCTGATGAGGTCAAACCAGATTTTGCTAGACAGAGATCCACTTTTGGATATGGAAATGAGTCAGACTTTGCCGACTCAGAATTTGATTCTGATGATTATTCATCGATCGATGAGAACGAGTATAACAGGTATCGTCACGAATGTAACCAAGAAGGTGCCGATTACGATGATGAGGATTATAATGACTACGGAGAATCTGAAAGTGATGTGTCGGAAACTACTACCAAGTCTCCCAATGCGGGCTTATGGCAGAAGGTCAAGAATGCTGTGTTTTCTAGTGATACAGAGGCGGACTTGCCATCCTACGATGATCTCTTCCCTTTTGGAAATAGCTTCATGAAACCCAAGGCCTCTGTGGAACAAGATATCAGTAACACAGGAGCACATCAGGGAAAAGAAAGCGAGGCTTTTGCTGATCATGAAGATGCTGGTGTCACTTCTGATTCATCTGAAGACATGGTACTTAATTTCGTCAACCATCCAAGAAAAACCGTCGAGAACGACAAGATGTTGCTCTTCTTCTGGCTCCCAGTTCTTGTTCTCCTTATTGGTTTCTTTTCCTACGTCTCCATCACTGGGTATAAGATCGAAACAATTGAAAAGATGAAGGAAGCAGGAAGGAATGCTATTGGTAATTTGGTAGTTGGAAATGAAAGATTGAAGAAAGTCTTTTCTAGCTATGAGCAACCGCTAGAGGCGTGAAATTAATGTTATATTATGAGGGATTATGTAAATTTGTAATTGAATAGATTCGTACTGGTGAAGGCGTGCAAACCAACAAAGCGACAGGAAAAGATAATGCGCACACCTTCAGATCATCATCTCAAGTTTAATACATTCTAAATCATCTCAACGATGCACATACTTATGTTGAAAAACCGAACTACTCCTCTGGATCCATACCTAGAGATTATGGAGGAGAATGGAAACTCCGCAGAGTTCTTGCCGCTTTTGCATCATGCTCCAGTCAATGTGGCTTCTACAACAGCTTACCTTTCCAGCAACGAATTCCTTGACGAAATTTCCACCTTCATCATCACTTCGCAAAGAGCTGTTGAAGTTTTTCACGAATGTTTAGGACAGATAGAACAAAAGAACTCCAAGACTGCCGAACGAATTCGGTCCAAGACTGGGTACACTGTAGGACCAGCAACTGAAAAAATCTTACTAGATAATGGATTTCTTGATGTAAGAGGTGGTTCACAAGCTGGAAACGGGTCGAAATTGGCGGACATTATAATAAATGATTTAAAAGATTCAGCACTGCCAATAGTTTTCTTCACGGGCGTAATTAGGAGGGAAGTCATATTTGTTAAGTTGAAAGCGAACGGATTTAATGTGAAGGAGGAAGTAATTTATAAGACAGAACCACGCAGTGGGATTTTAGATGATTTTCACAAATGCTGCCAAAAACATATTGATTGGATTGTGTTCTTCAGTCCGCAAGGCACCCAGGAAATCGTGGATCACATGAAGAAGTCGCTGCAATCTCATCAGTTGAGAATCGCCTGTATTGGACCGACTACAGAGGAATACCTTAAAAGTAATGGAATATCACCGGCTGTTGTGGCTGGGAAACCCACAGCATCGTCATTATTCGCAGGCTTCCTCAATCATGGACATGAGTAGTCACTTAAAGTCACTAATATAAATAGAATTCATATAAATAGTAATCACCTAGATAGGTCGAGTTAATTTACTTCCTGGTCAGCTTAACCACGTCAATGATCTGCAGAACAACACCAGGGTTGGACAAAGTGGAAATATCACCCAATTGATCTTCTTCTCCAGCCAAAACCTTACGTAAGATTCTTCTCATAATCTTTCCGGAACGAGTCTTTGGCAAATCATCAACCAACAAGATCAACTTTGGAGCTGCGAAAGGACCAATTTCCTTTCTCACAGTTAAAATTAACTCTTTCTTCACAGCATCGATCGACTCCTTATCGTCTGCCTTGAAGTTAGATTTCAAGGAAACGTATGCGGCAACAGCCTGGCCAGTTAATTCATCGGCATAGCCGACGACAGCACTTTCAGCAACCATCTGGTGTTCAATCAAGGCGGCTTCGATCTCAGCAGTTGACAATCTGTGTCCAGAAACGTTCACAACATCGTCAACACGACCCAAGATCCAGTAGAAGCCATCTTTGTCACGCGCAGCGCCATCGCCGGTAAAATAGTATCCTGGGTATGCTCCAAGGTACGTATCAATGAAACGGTTGTAGTCATTGAAGATACCTCTTGCAATGGATGGCCAAGCATTCTTAATTGCCAAAACACCTTCGACTCCGTCCTCAAGGAGCTCCTCGCCAGTGACAGGGTCCAAGATGTGGGCATCGATACCGAAGAAAGGCAACGAAGCAGAGCCTGGCTTTGTAGGGGTGATACCAGAGAGTGGAGTCAACAAGTGAGAGCCGGATTCGGTCTGCCAGTAAGTGTCAACAATATGGGCCTTGCCACGGCCAATGTTGTCATTGTACCAGTGCCAAACTTCGGCAGCAATGGGCTCTCCAACAGATCCTAAAACCCTGATCGAATCTAACTTGTACTTCTCGATGAAGGAGGTACCAGCCCTCTTCAACAAACGCAAAGCAGTTGGAGCAACATAAAATTGGTTAACCTTGTACTTGTCAACAATCTGCCAGTAACGGGAGAAGTCGGGGTAAGCAGGGGTACCTTCAAATACAACGGTAGTAGCACCGTTAAGCAAAGGACCGTAGACGACATAAGTGTGACCGGTAATCCAGCCTACATCACCAGCGGTGAAGAGAATATCATCTTGGTGAACATCAAAAGTGTACTTGGTAGTCAACAACGCACCCAACAAGTATCCAGCAGTGTTGTGTTGAATACCCTTAGGCTTTCCTGTAGATCCAGAAGTGTACAACAAGAACAATGGATCCTCCGAGTTCACAGGAGTTGGAGGGAAATAGTTTCCATACTTGGCTAATTCTTCGTGCCACCACAAGTCTCTTCCAGCGTTGAAAGGAACATGAGAACTTCCAGTACGCTTGAAAACAAGAACGTTGCGAACTTGAGGCAACTCCTTGAGTGCTTCGTCAACAATCTTCTTTGTCTCGATAGTCTTGCCTCCACGCTTTGACTCGTCAGCTGTGATCACGAGTCTAGAGTCAGCATCCACAATTCTGTCTTTCAACGAAGTTGAAGAGAAGCCTGCGAACACAACCGAGTGTACGGCACCAATACGTGTGATTGCCAACAATGTGACAATGGCTTCTGGGATCATAGGCAAGTAAACAGCGACAGTGTCGCCCTTCTTCACTCCCAATTTCACCAAAGCAGCAGCCAACTTGCAAACTTGTTTCAACAACTCTGCGTATGTGATTATAGCACCAGTATCTGGCTCATCACCTTCGTAAATAATGGCCGCCTTGTCTGGAGTTTCGATTGCCCAACGATCAACGGCATTGTAGCAAGCATTCAATTGGCCACCCAAGAACCAGGCAGGCAAGTCACCATCCTTAAAGTCATCCTTGATCGATTCAGGATGGCGAGCAATGTCAAAAGGACGATCCCAGGCCAAAAGCTTCTTGGCCTGTTCTCCAAAAAAGGTGGCAGGATCCTCAATAGACTGCTTATACATCTCCTTGTACTCATCTAAGGATCCTAAGTTGGGCTTCGATGAAGATCTCTCGAAGAATCCCTTAGGAGGGTCTTGCGCTTTCTCATGGTCCATTACCAATTGCTCAGGCATGTTGATAAATAGTTATTAACGGTAATTCAGAAAAAGATATCAGGTTGTGGATTCTACTGGGCCTTATATGTTGTTCGGAGTTTGAGTAACCCCACAAATTATCATCTCACCACCCCACAATACGTATGTGCAGGTCGATTGACCAAGTTGGGTTCTTGTATGTGTTGGAGACGATTGTGGGGGTGTTTGGGTTGGTTCAGTATCGATTTCCAATATTAAAAACGTAGCCAGTAACGATTATGTTGATTACTTGGTAATTCAAGGTCTAGGGTGACGGGCTCAATTTGATTTTCTCACTCAATTCTTATTATTGCAGAGCAAGCAGAATCAATACTTGTTAGGTTTCACAATTTCAACTTCTTGCCTTGGTTATTCTCAAAAATCCTTTAGAATAGAGCTGACTACGAGTACGTTTCAAAGGAAGTGCTTGGTAATCGCAGTGAGGCGCACCACTCCCGCACTTCCACCCCACTTAACCCACACCTTCTTCCCTTCCTCCACACCACCACATTCTGCCAAGAATTGGTGAGCAAAGCTCCGGGTTCCCGTCCCCGATTCCGTTCTAATTTAAAATGTTTTTAACTACAAAGTCTGTAGTCTGCTTTCTGACGAACACTACTGAACGCCCCCTTTTACACTTTATCCTCACTTACGTAATACATTCTCATTGATCAATTTGCCAGAATTCCAAGGACAGAATACTTAGAATTTGGCCTAAAAATTCTCTTCTATTTTACCGTCAATATTGAGTATTCCTATTGAAGATTTTATTTCGTCCGTCCGGACATAGGCGCATTGCCGCTGGACCTATTGAGTGAGTTATGAAGGAGATCATGGCATCCTCAGCATCAGACAAAAAAATGAATAGTAGATCACCGGGCTTCAAGATGGGCAATGGAATAGGGGTTCGTCAAAGGGGATGTCGTTTCCTGGAGTACGGACCATCTTAATGTTATATATGCACAACCTAGATATTTCTCGTCGCTATACAAATTGCAAGTTTTGTTAGTTGAAGTTGGGTTGAGGTTTCAAATTGATTAACTGTTCTACTGAATACAAAAGCTAGGCTACTCGCTTTTTTTTTCTCAATAGCGTCCCTTCGGAGTTAATTGACTCACTCTAATTGAATACAAAGCAACTGATCCACTTTCTCTATCCTTAGGACGATCATTTAGTGGTTTTAAAAACTCATTCGATTATGAAAGCTGAAGCACTTTTTTATTTTCCATCCTTAGTTTTTAACATAAGGTTCATACTGGCTAATTATGTCGCATTATAGAACTATGGAGCACCACCAGGACACCGTGACTACCGTACTAGCCGAAAGTCTCAGTTCTTCTCCACATCGAGTTCTCCATATCTCGTCTTTTTTTTTTTTGCAGCTCTATTCACGCGACGACATCAAATGAAGATGACGGAAAGGAGTGATACTATTGTTCCAAGTGCCTCTTCGATACCGGAACAGCCGAAGAACGTTTTTTTATTTTATTTTTCAATACCAACCCAACTAGTCGAACAATGTTGCTGTTCTAATCTACTTATAATGTAGGTGGTGCGATAAAGTTGTCCTGCCCGATGGATTCATGCTTGAATAGTAGGCCGCAAAGATCAGAATCGGGAGTTCTCGCATGCAGAACACAAAAACAGGTAAGTTGAAATTGTTAAGTCCGTGGTCAGGCATTCGAATTTAAAAGAGACAGAAAGCTCTGAGTGGTTCACTTGAAACAATCTTAAAGATTACTTATTATACAAAAAATTCTTTGCTGCAGAGATGCTAATTGTGCGGCTAGTTTCACCAATCCGTATGAAATAATCCTTTTGAAATGTTAACATCCCATTCAAAGCTCTCACCATTCTACTAGACATCCACCATATCAAGTGCGTAATGCTTCAGGAAAGGTGAACTACGAATTAGCGATGCTAGTGCTCCAGGGAACTACATTGTAATTGGATGACGGGCAAATACAACACTATGGTTAATAGGCTGCAAAATTGTGCCGGATAACAAGTGGGTGCGACGTCGGACATATTCATGTTTAATGATACGAACAACACGGTCAACCTTAAGACAGTGATCAAGGGTCACAGGTTGGGGAGCAAGCTTTTGTCCGTTTTTGCTTCAATTTCTTCTCTGATCTCAACAGGTTGAGAGCACTTGTCCAACAGTAGTCCGTGATAGTTTAGTGGCTAGAATTACCGCTTGTCGCGCGGTAGACCGGGGTTCAATTCCCCGTCGCGGAGTTTTTTTTTCTTTTGCGGAAAACACTTCCTCCCCACATCTCAAAATTAGAAGACTTCACTGTCATGGATGCCAATGACGGATTTGTACCAATTACGGCGATATTTTACGCCGTATTTCATCCTACTGAAGGTACTAAGATAGTACACCAAGTTCCTGAAGGTTCAATTGCAAGCTATTCTGCTCCAAACCTTAACCTGTCTGAGATCCTTTTCAATTTCGACACTGTTAAAAACTACATTATTCCGAAACCACAATTGTGCAACAAGCTAGTGTCTTTTAAAATTAACAGATTTAGGGTATTAGGTTACCCTGTTAATATTGAAGGTTCGGGATATTCAAGAAACTCATTTAACTTCAATTTCGGTTTTGTTTTCCCTTACAACTCCGATACAACTCCTTATGAATCTGCAATTCGGCGAATGGGCAAGATGTTCCGGGCTCTAGAAGAGCAATCTTACCTTCTAAGCAAATTGGATAAAGATCGTGTCTTCTTTAATCTGAAATCTAACAGTTTGCTTACGAAGAGCACTGACTACACCCCGGGACATCAGAAAATTCAAAAATTCTCTTTGCAGTCAATTGAGTCTCTAATTCATCAGATATACCAGGATCTCAATAATTATTCTGAGTGTTGTATTCCCATTGATTCAGCAAATAGTGTGGATATCAAGCTTTTTCCCATATTGCCACCTCCAGTCAATCTCAAAGCATATCAGGTTCCATTACTGACAGTGAAGTTGAATCTGCTCATGGATGTCAATTGGGATCCTACAATGGTGAAGATTTTACCATATATTAATGGATTGAATTCTGTGAAAAAGATTAGTGAGCTTGCAGATGCTGACTATCTACTTACTAAGAATTGCATCCAACATTTAATGCATTACCAGTGTATCGCCATGATGGATATTTTCCAATTCAATAATATCTACGCGCCTACAAACAACATTGGAAACTTTCTCAAAACAAATGGTATGGCCGAAGAATGTCAAGCATATATCATTTCTGTCAATTTCGACGATTTAGCACGCAATTCTGTCCCAACCACCGCAGCTACATCAAATACTCCACCTAACTCACGTCCGGAAATTCCTAATCAAGGTCTTCGGGCGGCAAGTGCCAGTATTGGTTCGCCGGCAGTTAAAGTAGTAGCTGAGTCTGCAAGTCCATTATCAAAGTCGGCGATAAGTGGAAGCATGATCAACAAGCTGAACATACGAGATCAGCTGCGAGAAATCAAAGTGCCTTCTAAAGCTACTCTTTTCTATTTATATCGGCTGCTCAATCAAGGTCAGACTATAAAGGAGTGGTACATTCAGCATCATAAGGCATTGGGAAACATCGACATTCGCAGGTTCATAACTTTCGGTGTCGTTAGAGGGATTATTTACAGGGTTAATCTGTATCCAGTGCTACACTCTGTAACGAAATCTCTAGAAAGCAGAGAAGAGAAAATCGACAACTTGGATCTCTTCGTCGAGTCACACCAAGAGCAATTGAGAAGAAAGAATCGTCGTGTTCTGGCCTCGACGACTGATATTAAAGATTCTGGCTTGCTTAGAAGCTCTGTGAAGGAGGCAAAGTTGAAAACAGGAAAGAAAAAGAGGACAGTCAGTTTTAATTATCATGTGGATAGACGAGTGCGTGTGAGTGATGACGATGAGGAAGATGACGATGAAGACGAGAGTGAAGACGCAAATGATTCCTTCAACAGACTGGATGTTTTTGACAGTGATTCCGAATCTTCAAATAGAACGTCCAGTCTTTTGCATCACAAGATTTCCGATAATATCTCGGATTCTGAAGAGGATGGGCTGTTCGAATTGGAAGAGTTGGTGAGTTTGATTAAGCTCATGAAAGGCATGCAGCATTTTGATTCAGTGTGCACCGAACTTCAGAAGTCTAGAAATGATGTCGAAAAGTTGATGGATATGATTGGTCCATGTTCGATTATTAATTCATAGTGATCCGAAAAAACTACTACTCGCAGCGATTTGTAGAAAAAAACCTAGGTATTTTAGGGTGCATTGCCCATGCTCTAGATAATCTGTTCATCTGACAGAAACTCATTGTTGTATTTGATTCACATACGAAGAAAGCAGCTCTTGTATTCTTACTATCTATTAACACGATGTATACAGTTTATCTACAATTCCTACTAACAATCCGGGTAACCCTTCGCGGTAGCCATAACAGTAATCAAAAAAGTAAACAAATGGTAACTCAACACCTCACTCTTTCTATACACAAATGTCTGGAAAAGGAAAAGTTCACGGAGGTAAAGGCAAATCAGCAGAAAGTAGCAAAGCTACTAGTTCCCATTCGGCTAGAGCTGGATTGCAGTTTCCAGTTGGTAGAATTAAGAGATACTTGAAGAGAAATGCTCAGAACAAAATCAGAATCGGTTCCAAGTCGGCAATCTACTTGACAGCAGTATTGGAATATTTGACTGCTGAGGTATTGGAATTGGCAGGAAATGCTGCTAAGGACTTGAAGGTCAAGAGAATCACACCTAGACACTTGCAGTTGGCTATCAGAGGAGATGAGGAGTTGGACAATTTGATTAAAGCCACCATTGCATATGGTGGTGTTTTGCCACATATCAATAAGGCCTTGTTATTGAAGGTGGAGAGAAAGAAGGGCCAAAAATAGGAGGGGTCTTATGTAATATATCTGTTTTATGTAATATATCTGTTTTGTATACTATCGAATTGTTAAGTCTATTTAAAAATGCTCCACACATCAGCTCTTTATCATGTCGTAACTTGCGTGCTGTTTGAATCATTTGTATAATGCGTTCATGAAGTTCCAACAACTGGAGATGTGTTCAATTTTGGACTGGTATCTTCAGGGGAGGAGTTACTCAAGTCCATATTGCGCAAGAGTAGCAAGTCTTCCGACAAGTGTTCTAATAATTTCTTCACCTCTTCGATCTCGCCTTGAAGGTCTGTGATGTCGTTTCTAACAGTGAGCTTTTCGTTGGCTGCTTTCACCCGACTCCTATAAGACTCATACAAGATTAGAGACCCAGCAACCAGAAATATGAATGCTTCCAGAAGAAAATTGGCACCATTCTCGATAGCTTTCTTGTCATTCAATGGTCGGACTTTGATCTTATTCTCTCCCAAGAGTCTCATTCGTAACTTCACGTCCGTCGAGTGCACTGTTTGAGCCACTCGGATGCATGCGGATTTGAATAGTTCATGTTCTTTAGCTTGTGTTTTCAAAGCCAGAGCCATTGGCTTGGCTAAGGTTCTAACCAATAACGAGGTGAATTTCAAAGCGATTCCACTCATTATTGATCCAAGAAACGTAAAGGATTGGAGTCGAAAATATTATTGCAGAAAACCTTGAAGCACTTGATATCTGATCTCCTAGTGCCGATCTTAGGTGTGAGCTTTAAAGATTCCCTGTTGTCTTGCTAAACAGAATCAGCTACTAACCTTCATTTACAGGTGAACCTACCGTTGTTGAAGGCGCGAGGTTACATGCACAGGACTTGCCACACCGAAAGGCTAAGTTTTCATACTTGTTCAGCAATCAGTCAGATTCTTGAGTAGTTTTGAATCGTCAGAGCCTTAGTATAAGACATGAGTGTCGACTGACTAAATCACAGTGAATTTGCTGTTCTTGGCACTTCCAAGGGCAGCTACAACCGACAAATTGTAAAAGCACTATTACTCTGCTCAATAACAGCTTAAAGCGAACTTCTCTGTGAATTATTAATAGTTAGAAGCTGAGTTCATCTCCTTTTGTTGTTTTCGATTTTTGCAGAGAGAATTTACTTTCTTGGATTTGGTGTATTCTCGCACAAAAATTGCAAACACAGAAAACAAAAACGGTATTTGGGCCAATACATAAGTTACGCAGTGAGACTTAAGTACTGTGAACATTAAAAAAAGAGGGAAAGGGGAAAAGGAAAGGGAAGTGTGATTTACATGTGTTCCTCATATCGGGTAAAATTGGGCTTCATAGAACTTTTTTTCCTTACCAGTTTCCTTGAGTTCATACACAATTTACGGGGTGGCATTGGCACCCTCAAAACTCGTTGAATTATCTAATTGTTCTTAAAGTGAAACTCTCTCCATTTTGAGAAGGGAAGAATCACTAAGTGTGTATTTCTCGTCGAAGTATATTGTTGCGGGTTGTCCAGCTAGTTGGATTTGTAAATATAAATGTGGAGCATGGGCTTATACTAAGTTGGGTTGGAGTTTGTAAACATAAATGCAGAGCTTGGGCTATTACTGGTATGAATTTGTGCAAATCATGAACTTACTCAGAATCCGGCATTAAGTAAAATCGTTTTCAGCAATATCATAAGTCAGTAATAATTGGCTATCGAAGTCATTAGAATATTTCAGCTCCTAAAAGTATATAATATTGAGTTGCATCGCCTGCAACTGTGTTTGCAACACCCAGGTTTTATCAACAGGGTTCCCAATTGCGAGCTCGGGCTCTATCTAGTAAGAAAAAGGCACTCTACGTGACTTCGCTTCACAAAGAAGTTTTGATTAGATATTCAGTTCTAATGTTTGTATGGAGAAGTACATACATACAGGACCAATATCTAAGACAGAATTTTCTCGAATTTTTTTCAATCCTCACTATAAAACCCCAGTTTTTCCAGTGCGCCCTTGCAACTTCCATACATTTGGAATTTCAATCATGTTGAGAGCACGTGTTTCTGCTACCAGATCTTTTATTCGTCAGTACTCCCATAAGGAGCTCAAATTCGGCGTGGAAGGAAGAGCCGCTCTTTTGAAGGGTGTCAACACCTTGGCCGACGCTGTCTCTGTCACTTTGGGTCCTAAGGGTAGAAATGTACTCATTGAGCAACAGTTTGGCTCTCCAAAGATTACCAAGGACGGTGTTACAGTTGCCAGATCCATTACTTTGGAGGATAAGTTCGAGGACATGGGTGCTAAATTGCTTCAGGAGGTTGCCTCCAAGACCAATGAATCTGCTGGTGATGGTACTACCTCTGCTACTGTCTTGGGAAGATCTATCTTCACCGAGTCTGTTAAGAACGTTGCCGCTGGCTGTAACCCAATGGACTTGAGAAGAGGAACGCAGGCCGCTGTTGAAGCTGTTGTTGAGTTCTTGCAACAGAACAAGAAGGAGATCACCACGAGCGAAGAGATCGCACAGGTGGCTACTATTTCTGCCAACGGAGACTCTCACATCGGTAACTTGTTGGCTTCTGCCATGGAGAAGGTTGGTAAGGAAGGTGTGATTACCGTTAAGGAAGGTAAGACATTAGAGGATGAGTTGGAAGTGACTGAGGGTATGAAGTTCGACCGTGGATTCATTTCTCCTTACTTCATTACCAATACCAAGAATGGTAAAGTTGAGTTCGAGAACCCATTGATTTTGTTGTCTGAGAAGAAGCTCTCTTCAATCCAGGACATTTTGCCATCTTTGGAGTTGTCTAACCAGACCAGAAGACCATTGTTGATCTTGGCTGAAGACGTCGATGGTGAAGCTCTTGCCGCTTGTATCTTGAACAAGTTGAGAGGTCAGGTCCAGGTTTGTGCTGTTAAGGCTCCAGGTTTTGGTGACAACAGAAAGAACACTTTGGGTGATATTGCTATCCTCACTGGCGGTACTGTTTTCACTGATGAATTGGACATCAAGCCAACCAATGCCACAATCGAGCAATTGGGATCTGCTGGTTCCATCACCATCACCAAGGAGGACACCGTGGTATTGAACGGAGAGGGAAGCAAAGATAACATCCAAGCTAGATGTGAACAAATCAGAGCTTCTGTTGAGGACACTGTGACGACTGAATACGAAAGAGAGAAGTTACAGGAGAGATTGGCAAAGTTATCTGGAGGTGTTGCCGTCATTAAGGTCGGTGGTTCCTCTGAAGTTGAAGTTGGTGAAAAGAAGGACAGATATGATGATGCTCTTAACGCTACCAGAGCAGCTGTCCAGGAGGGTATCTTACCAGGTGGAGGTACTGCTTTGATCAAGGCTACCAGAATCTTGGAAGGCGTGAAGGCTAACGCCTCCAACTTCGACCAAAAATTGGGTGTAGACATTATTAAGTCTGCTATTACTAAGCCTGCTAGAAGAATCATTGAGAACGCTGGTGAAGAGGGTGCTGTTATCGTGGGTAAAATCTACGATGAGCCTGAATTCAACAAGGGTTACGATTCTTCTAAAGGTGTGTTCACCGACATGATCGCAACCGGTATTATTGACCCTTTCAAGGTTGTCAAGAACGGCTTAGTTGATGCTGCTGGAGTTGCTTCTTTGTTGGCCACAACTGAATGTGCCATAGTGGACGCTCCTGAACCAAAGGGCCAAGCTCCAGCCCCACAGATGGGTGGAGGCATGCCAGGCATGGGCTTTTAATCGTTATGCTAACGGCTGTACATAGTTTTTCCAATTTTATTTGGTATTCGCAAACTAGGATAAATTTGTAAGTCTTTTTGACAGGGGATATTGCATATTACTTCGCGGTTGATTTCACCAACCCATAAAACCTGTGTTGAATGCTATGAACTATGTTTGAAGAGCTTCACCGAACTCATCCAGTTCACCTCACTAATGATAAGCGAAATAAATTCCATTTTCTAATCTCCCACAATGTGAATTATCGATTAATCGGAGAGATCGAGGCACAGCTTGGACGCAAATTTTCATCAGGAGAAAGAAACCTTCTCCTACGACGTTTAGAGGAGGAATATAAAAAGCGGCCAATTCAGGATGAATCATATGAATACTGGCATGTAAAGCAACAAAAAGCAACCGTAAGCGAACAGACAACTGCAGAAGACGGGGGGAAGAGGAGAAAGAGGCAAAGAACTAGTGAAACGTCTCAGGAAGACTTCGATGAGGAGGTCAAAAAAACATTGTTAAAAGAGCTCGCAGAAGAAAAACTGGACTCCGACTTCCTTGACAAAGCCAGAAACTTACTATCTGGTCAACTGGCCAACTTGATCCAAAATGAGAACGTGAGCACGAGTTCCCTGTCTAGTTCTTCAAACTCAGATCATTCGGACACATCGGATTCAGATTTGGAAGACACAGAGACGACATCCAATAATTTAATAAGCAACAAAGGTGATATCACCCCTGACTTGAATTGGGATGACGAAGCACATCCTGATTCAAATTATGCAATTCAGAAATTGAAGCAATGGGAATCAGGGTTTGACGTGCTGCGGACCTGGGCAAGAGATCAGTACCAAATAAAGACATGGGGATTGGAGTATTTGCAAGACAGCTGCGAAGTTGTAAGCTCCTCTTTAAAGAAACAGCACATCAAATCCTTAACGACCTTGTTGCATATCAATATATTACGCCGAAAATGGAATAATGCTCATAAGATTCTATGTATGATCATAAGATTTGATGCAGCAGATCTAAGGGCATTATGGCCACTTGCGGTTGAAATCTTGGCCAGACAGAAAGAAAAAATGAGACTACTAGGAACTGTTTCGAAGTTGGAATTGCTCAAGGAACGGCAATTCCTAGAATGGCTTTCACTCTCATTCCCCGTCTCACATAATCCAGTGTATTCTTCATACTCATTTCTGGGACCAGTATATCGTTCTGCCAATCGGAGGTATGCTCCAATCTACGTCATTTCATTGTTATGGGAGCTCTTGGTGGAGCAAAATTACGCCAAATTACGAGATATGACTGAGGACTTATTATTACAACCACCGTACTCCACTGATGGAGTTTTCCACTTTCTTTTGGCACTATGTAATATTGCAGAAAGTATACACTTAGTATCTTGTTACATCAGTTTTGATGATAACAGTCATTCGCTCGCAGAAAATGAGGAAATAGGAGACTTGGCTGAAGATATGATGTTAATGGGTTCCAAGGAAACTATCAAGTCTCGAATAGTTAGCAACCTTTCAAAGTCAATGAAGCATCTTGAATCATGTCGAAACTTTCATTTCGAATATCCAAAGGAGCTTATTGAAAGTGAGATTAATAGCTTGTCACTTGCTATACGTGAAAATCATTTCAATTTTGATGAAAACGAAATTTCCATTATTGCGGCCTTTCATGATAAATCAGGTTACATACTCCAGAATGGCAAAGTGCACGAGGGATTTGGCTCAAGTGTTTTGAAGGGTAAGTATCTCAAGAAACTAGTTGCTGGTACCAGAAATACAAAAGCTACTAATCGTTCTTGGGTGTGGAGTTGGATGCGACTAGGTATGGAAGAGTCCAATCTTTGTGTGTGTGAGATATGCGGAGAACATGTATTGAAGGCTAAAACATCGAACAAGAAACTTGAAGACCACCTTGGACAACACAACATAAATAGGGCCACGATTGTTCCCCTCTCAAAATCTCGGACCAAAAGGTATGGGGAATTATTCAGGGATATGGTCTCAGCTCAGTTTGATACAAGAGAGTCAGGAGCTTCTAAGATTGACTACAGATCTGGATCATCAAATTTGAGCCACTCACATCGAGCAAATCATAACGCCGAAATTACCAATCTGAGCCCCACCAACCGAAATGACGTATGGGAATCGCTGGACCTGTTTCAGCATTCCTCTCTAGTCCAAGACATCGAGGACGGTGATAATGGGCTTCAAGCTCTGCTCGAAGGTGCTGTTTTGAAAGAGGAGAAATGTGGATCAGTGAAAGGTGTAGACCCACCGGTGATGAAACCTTCTCAAGGAGAATATGCCCTTTCAAAAGTTGCAAATTCACTTAGTCATGACAGCTCTAATGACGGAAGTTTCTCTGCAAATGGCTTTAATGGTCTTGATGAAGTTACGTCACGAGGTACTGTTGATGATATTCGCAGGTATCAATCATTTAGCCCTGACTCAACTTTTGAGGCTCCTGGAGATGGTGACATAAGCAGAAACTTTCATCAATTTGCATCACAGACACAAGAGAAGTACGTTGATTGGATTCCTCAAGGTACACAGAGCTCGATGGATGAGTTAACTTCTCAAGCCATTTTGAACAGCTTCAACGACACCGGCGAGATTCGGGAGGGAATTTCAGTGGAAGTGAAAGATAACTCGGACACCCAGGTCAAGGAAGAAGACCTAGACAATTAGTGTCCCAGAAGTCCCCCATGAGCTATTCATACATTGTTAATGCAACTGGAGTTGACCAAGGCTATGAAAGTGGCGATTTTGATGACCAACAAGGTAATTGGCAAACAATGCCTCAAGAGGAAGTCGATGAATATAGTCATGGTTCATATAGTTTCAACCTGCGATATGGGCAAAAAATACCAGAGGACAAAACCACTTCAGAGATGGAGTTTGACTTCGCTACGTAAAGTCCGAAAACTAAGCTCTGTGGTATATAAGGAGGAGGCAAACTACTTGCATAAATACCAGAGAGGAATGATAGTCTTCTACAATTTCAGATCATGAATAAGAACCAAAAACAACTATATTAGACAGATTTGATCGAAAGTAAATTCGGGAATCTTGCCTGAAGTCAACTCGAAAGTTCCATATGTCGTTAATTATTAACCCAAAACCTTAACCTAATTTCTACTCAGATGTTGAAATTTCCGAGGCTGCATCCGATCCCGAACGTTTAGTAAGAACTCCAATATTTCCTGGTGAAATTTCGATTCGGATTTGGCCTGATGAATCAGATCTTTCAATTGGAAATGCTGCCCAATCAGTGGGAATTGATGGAGTTGATACATATGGAATCATTTCAATCATTTCAGGCATCGTCGATTCCCGTATCACCTCACCTGGTGGGTTCGGGCGATCGACAGGCTCCGGAAAAGCAACAGGCAAAACTGAAGCGGGTTCTTGACCGAAGACCTTCTTGCGACAAAGAGGACAATTATCTGAACGTTCAAGCCAGTCTTTAAGACAGCCCATGTGCAAAATATGTCCACATTGAAGCTTTTTTGGACACCTTCGGGGAAACAAAGCCTTCCCACGCTGCTGCTGGTAAATCTCTGGAGAATGCATGTCTTCCCGGCAGATAATACATAGATAATCTGCAGCTTCTAACTCTGAAGTTGTTGCGTTTTCAAGTAATCCATCCAAAATCCTTGACTGGGAAATATAGGATCTCAACTGCAGGCATTGCTTTGCAACACTAACAGCAGCAAAGAAGCAACCTTGAATAATCGGAATTGGGGGTGCCAATCCTGAGTGAACGTATAAGATGTAAATAAATATTGAATAGAACGCCGCCTTCAGTGCAGACATTATAATTTCAAAGCTCTGAGTCCAAAGAGCTTTATTCTCCCACACTGTCTCTGCATTGTCATCATCATCATTTTCATCGAGATCAAGATCGTCCAATGTGTTTTCCTCAACATCGATTTTGTTGGACTGAGATCTGTAAAACATAAGTTCATATACATTGAAAGCAAGCTTTCCAAAGTAAGCAAAGCCATCAATTCCCATGACGCCAAACTGAATGCCAAATAGCAAGCTCCCAATTGAACTCACACCTTGAAATACATCGTACGCAAGTATCTTTGCTAAGAAGAAATCGGAGATTATGAAAGATGCTAATAAGATAACGTAAACGTTCAAGGCGAAAAGCCTGAAGATACGCAATTTGGATAAATGCTCACGAGTGAGGCCATTGACCACTTGAAGTTGAAGAAACTCAAGTCGATTGAGTAGTATGATGTGATAAACCTTGGCAAGAACAGTGATACCCGCCCATACAATATTTAATAGGAGATTGTCATCATTAAACAAGATGAATAACAAGTTGAGACCATAGAATGGAAGTTGATCCACAATTTTTTCCACCTCAAGTAGTTTCAATTCCCCAAAAATTAGCCGTATACTGATTATACCGCCAAGTAGAAAGCAACAAACAACAAAGTTCAACAATATAGTGAGTTTGTAACTGTCTGTGAGTTCATGCATCAAAGTGATATAATCGAAGGATTTAGATGCCAGAGATAGAAAGGTGGCAGCAAACGCAACGATACTAAACGATCCATAAGAGGCCATCCACAAGACACCTTTGCTTGTCATTGTGAGGTTAGCAGTATGACCTTATCGCGTGTTCAGTTCATAAACACGAGTCGTGTACAAACCAAATGAAATGAACAGACTCTGTTCTTGTTAGAATTTCAAACGTTCGACCTTGTGGAATGGCTTAGTTGCGGAATTTGACTTCGGTGAAGAACACTTGTGTTTGAAACCACCGAAAGTTGTTGCCTTCTCTTGGGTGAGTTTCCCACTGGAGAACCGATCGGAGATCTCTTTGGGGATGCAGGAATTGACCTCGTAGTGTTGGGAGTAGTGTCAATATTCGCCAACACAGATCTGAAATTATTGAAGACTCCAGTTGTTCGAAGGTGATTTTTTGTTGTTGAAGTCCCTATATTTTCAAGACCCTTTTTTGCAATGTCAATTGACTTTTGAATCTTTGTGGGATAGTCATCCGCAAGGTTCAGCTCCATAAATAGTTCAACAGCACTTGTAAGCTTAGTTCTCACACTCTCTCCGGTATTTTGAATTGTTGAGTATGTCTCCCTTTCAAGATGAGATTCCAAACCAGATAGATTATTCTTGAAGTTTTTGTTCGCGAATTCGATCTGGTCGTAAATTGGAGCCAAGCTATCACTGTGTTTAGTCAGGATCAGTGCAATTCTCTTGCCTCCAGTATTGAGCACTTCTGAAACAGTCAGCTTCAATGAGTCAGCAAAAGCCTGCTTGTTATTGCTGAAAATATCTTCAATTGTCGAGGAGATATTCGTAAGGATTCTCTCTTTCAATTCAATTGTTTTGGACAGATATTGAGAATCTGATCTTTCAATAATTGCTTTGAAAGGAGTAGAATCTGGATTAAGAATCACATCAAGGTCTCTCGAAAACTGCTTGTGACTATCTTGAAGTGACTGAATTGGCTTACCTAAGTCAAATTTGGAAATTTGGCCAAGATAAGGCGAGACATCTAGACTTTTCAAAATTGCAGTTTGCTGACAATCAAGTTCTGACCGTATTAATTGTTGAACTTCATTGCCCTTCTTCCTCAAGTTCGTTTTTAGTTGTTGGACCTGATGAACCATCTCGATTTTAAGAGATTCAAGTTGACTGCCTATCAGAGATTTGTCATCCATAATAGAGCGTTGAAATCTTGCAAGGTTATCATTGATATCGCTAATGTTAAGCAGCATAACTTCAGCAAGCTGCTCATTCCTAATAGCATATTTCTCTTTCAAGGTTGAGAATTGTAACTCGAGCGATCCAACTTCATCATTCTTTTTTGCCAATTGTGCAATTGCAACATCTTTCAGAGCCTCAGCTTCTTTGAGCTGTTTCTGAAGTTCTTGAATCTCATCCTCTTTTCTAGTCATTCTCATCATCATGCTTTGAACTTCGGCATTTTTCTCAATTAAGTTTGATTCCATAGATGTCAACTTTTTGTTGTAATCATCGTAATTCTGCACGCTCATCTTGATATTCCCTTCCCTGTCTCTTGAGGCTAATAAGTCCCTGGTGACACGAGCAATCTGGCTAGATAAGTCAGCGACAAGTACCTTTTTGAGGACCATTTCACTGTCTTGCGTCGACTGCGGAATGTTCTTGATGTTCTTGGCCTTGGAGGCATAGTTCAAGGTGCTTATGGTCTCATGTGCATTGATTTTTGCGGGAGAAATTGCCGCAATCAATGCTGTCTTCGTTTTTCCGCCGATAGATCCCTGAAGAAGTCTTGTAAGTTTCGACTCCCGATATGGAATGTGCTTGGGTTCCTTTCCTTCACTCAACGAATTTATTACCTTTCCCAAAGTAAGCAAACTCTGATTTATAGAGCCAGCCTCACGGGCGCGCTCGTTAATTGCCCCTGACTTGTTAACATCTTCTGATCCAGCCAAATCCACAAGATTCATTTTAGAGACACGGTAATCTGAAGTACAGTCCGAAGGGTTTGCCTGCTTGTAAATGTTTATGGTGAATACAGTATGTGATCTTGAAGAGATGTCGTTCATCTTTGTTGCGCCAGTCTTCCTTTTGTTTAGGCACCTTTGTAGAATTTGGAACCCCATGGCGGAATTATCGATAGGAACCTCTGTTAAATTCTGAATTGTTGCAGACTTTCGTGAGTTATCATTCACTAGTCTAAGTTTTGATTTGTTGGCAGTAACGTCCGGATCGTCACTATTGAGATCCCGGAGCTCTTCTTTATAAAGTTCAACACACGACAATTTCACACAGTAATCATTGCTAAGGACATCAAATAGTTTATTGAGAACACGAGGAATCATTCCCGCATTTTCTCCTTCTAAATCTCCGCACATAGTGTATGTTTTTCCGGATCCAGTCTGACCATATGCCAATATCGTGACGTTGAGGCCATTCACAAAGTCATGAAATAGCGGAAGAGCTACATTCTCGAAGAGAAGTGCCTGATCCGCATTAGGTCCGTACACTTGATCGACCTTGAAAACCTTTCCTTGTGCAAGCGAAGACTTGATACCAGAGGAGGAAATTGCACTTGAAACCAGTGACATTGGAGTATTGTTGACACTAACAAACGGCTCATCTAGAGAGTAAACATCGTTGGAAAGTCCAATAATACTAGGGGAATTAGATGCAATTTCTCGCTCATTTCGGGATCGACAACGAACTATCACTTGGATATTATCAGACATAGTGCTTTTCACTTGATGTGAATGTTTGTTCTGTTGTTATTGTTTTAGATCAGTGCAGGAGATCCATCAAAATTGAGTTGAGATTTACCTGCAAGTTCATGGTTTACTTAACTTACTCCGCTGCGAGGGAGGCAATGCTTAGCTCTCTTTCGATTCTTTTCTTTTTTCATAGGTAAAGTTGAATTTACTGTGACTGTGTCATATATATGGGAAAAGAATCCGGTCTTCATATGGCCAAATTGAGTGTAACAGCGAGCTTATTGCATATCAACTACGTAAACTCAAAACATAAGCTCAATGCCACATTTGAATTCCTTCTTTTCTCTGTAATGAACCACTTTGTTCAGCAAGAATTGAGCGTTCTGTTCATAACTTGTTATGGATGTAGAGGACCCGTCACCTAAAATCATAAAACGCCAGAAAAGCCTAACGGGTTGGTATATCATTATAGGTCTATTAATCAAGAGTGAATGTTAGAACCTATACAGCTCTTTGTATTTGACAATGACATAGCTATCGTGTTTTGAGGCATATTACCCGAGAAATCAGATCCAAGATAAAATGACGATTGGTTGCACTTGAATGTAACAAAAGCATAGTTAAGTGAATTGAAATGAGTCACCTAATCAAAGAAGTCATCATCTTCATCGTCTTCAGTGCCTCTTCTCTCGTACACAATTTTGGTTTGCTTCTTTTCGTCTCTTGAAAGCGATTCAAGAATCTCCACGATATCGTTCTCCCCCAACTTGCGAGTGATTGATCCCATTTGAATCAATTTCATCAAATACTGTTCCACCTGTTCGGCTCTGTCTGGACGAACGATTCTCACTCGTGATAACCTTTCTCTGGCACTGGGTTCCAAGACCTGCGAAAGAACAGTTAACTTCAGTTCATCTGCTCCAGAAGATGCACTCTGTGATTGATTTTTCTGAAGCTCAGCCAAGCGTGCCGCTCTGATGGCATTTAGTTCTGACTCATCCATTGTTTTGGTTGAATCTGATGTGTTATTGAACAGCCTTTCGAAAATCGTAATGATGAATGCGTATGTACAGGAGAAATTCTCCAACCATCAAGAATATTTCATTACTCCTTAACTTATCAATTTCGGAATAGAGAGAAGCTTGAATTACTTGAGTTATCTAATGGAATTAATTGGGGAGTTCTACCGTCTCGGGTGTATCCTCCAAGTGCATAGAAGTAGAGCATGGAGGAAGAGAACATGGGTACTTTAACTTAAAAGATTGATTCAAGAAGACCATTAAAAAGATTCCTTGGAAATTATGCCACTGATGAGTTTATTATTAGTTCCATCATCTGAATGAACTTGAACTTTCGATTGTTGGCAAGGGTATCCCCCAGCCTATATTATACACCCGTACACCTAGCGATTGCCTACCTCGAAAAATCCGTTCAGTCGAATGACATTCACTTGATTGAATTCATAATGAGCGACAAAGGAATTCTCAGAAAGTACAAAATTGT